>Ga0114967_10000726_pt1 | contig 28192 bp, 31 predicted proteins | sample M_130628_MF_Meta_FD_92639 | JGI IMG/M metagenome (GOLD analysis project Ga0114967, IMG submission 92639) | Freshwater microbial communities from Lake Montjoie, Canada to study carbon cycling - M_130628_MF_MetaG | ecosystem: Environmental > Aquatic > Freshwater > Lake | place: Lake Montjoie...
CCTGCGATTGCACCCATGCGGGCGGCATCTTCAATGCTTGATCCACGAGAAAGTTCGGCGCTTGTTGCACCAATAAATGCATCACCAGCGCCGACCGTGTCGACTGGAGTCACTTTGTATGGGGCGATATGAGTGGTTGATGATGCTGTGTCAATACTTGCTCCGTCGGCACCAAGCGTGGTGACCACGGTTGCAACGCCCGATTGCAGAAGTTGCTTCGTGCCACCAACTGCAACTGATTCTGTTTCGTTTGGCACCACGATGTTTGCAAGCGACAACAGCGAAGCAGGAATGTCGCGAGCTGGAGCAGGGTTCAACACGGTGACTGCCCCATTGCTTCGAGCTTGCGTGAATGCCATTTCAATAGTTTCGAGTGGCACTTCTAACTGCGCAAGAACTACACGTGAATTCGGAATGACAAATTTGTCTTCAACACCCACCTGAGCATTGGCCCCAGCAATGACAACAATTTCGTTCTCGCCATGACTATCCACATTGATGAATGCTCGACCCGTAGGCACAGAAACCGTTCGCAGATGCGAGGTGTCAATGCCTTCGCCTTCCAGCACCGAACGCAAGAGCGTTCCTGCATCGTCATTGCCAACGCAGCCAACGAATGCCGTCTTGGCACCCATGCGCGCACACGCAACGGCCTGATTCACACCTTTGCCACCTGGGTACTCGGCGTAGCCAAGCGCAATCAATGTTTCGCCTGGTGTTGGCAAGTGATCCATATTTGCAACCAAGTCGAGGTTGGCACTGCCAACAACGACGACGTCAAAGAGTGGTTCTGTCACCCCTCTACTTTTACACACGCGACTAGAGTCGGCGTCATGTCTTCACGAGTAAAAATGATTCTTGACTGTGACCCTGGCCATGACGACGCAATGGCTTTGGTAGTAGCCGCCAATCACGCCGACCTACTTGGTGTCACCACGGTGGCAGGAAATGCGCCGATTACGGCAACCACTCGGAACGCGCGAATCATTTTGGACATGATTGGCAGCACCGCACCGCTCCACCAAGGCGCTCGGCGCCCACTTGTGGCAGAGCCGAAGGACGCTTCATACGTACACGGAGTCAGCGGTTTAGATGGCGCAGATTTGCCTGAGCCATCGCGCCCTGCCGACAGCGAAGATGCAGTTCAATTCATTATCGACACCTGTCGCAACACCGAAGGTATTTGGTTAGTGCCCACTGGACCACTCACCAATATCGCACTCGCTCTTCGCACCGCACCAGACATTGCCACCAAGATTGCAGTCATCTCGCTCATGGGTGGCGGCACATTCGGCAACCGCAGTACCGCTGCTGAGTTCAACATTTGGGCAGACCCTGAAGCCGCGGCAATGGTGTTTGACTACGGCGGAAAACTCATTATGAGCGGGCTCGATGTAACCCACAAACTGCAAGCCACACCTGAACGCATTGAAAAGGTTCGCGCGTTGCCAGGCAAGCTTGCTGGAGTGTTGGCCGACCTGTTTGTATTCTTTAGCGACGTGTATGTAAGTCGTCATGACAACATGCGTGGTGGCGCAGTGCATGACCCGTGTGCAGTTCTTGCACTCACCCATCCGCAGTTGTTCACTATGAAGGATCAGCACGTTGTTGTAGAAACTTCAGGCGAACACAGTCGCGGAATGACCCTTGTCGATATGCGCGGGCTCAAAGAACGCAAGAACCCAAACTGTACGGTGGTGTGGGATGTAGACGCCGAAGCCGCTTTCAACGTGATCGTTGAATCGATTGGCGCCTTCTCTTCGTAGTTAGCGCCAGCTCAGCAATGTTTCGAGGTCGGCCATGTCAAATGGACCAGCACTCGTAAGAATGATGTGCTCTGCACCAGCCTGCTTGTATGCCTCGAACAACTCTGGCGTTACTTCCTTCGGATAAATGGCGACTGTGCGCTCGATTTCCTTTGGATTACGACCAACCTTTGCACACCATTCATCAAGAATCTTGATCTTGTTGGCGTAACTTTCTGGTGGTCCGAAGTAGTTGTACTGCTGAGCATGTTCGGCAACAAGACGCAACGTGCGCTTCTCTCCACCGCCACCAATCATGATTGGAATGTTGCCATTGACTGGCTGCGGGTTCAGTTTCTTCATGCGATCTTTAATAACCGGAAGTCCAGCTTCAAGCAACTTCAAACGCTCAACTGCTGTGCCGAACTCGTACCCGTATTCGGTGTAGTCGCGCTCGAACCAACCCGAACCAAGGCCAAGAACGAAGCGGCCTTCGCTGATGTGGTCGATGGTGCGTGCCATGTCGGCGAGCAACTGCGGGTTGCGGTAAGTGAAGCAGGTAACCAGCGCGCCAATTTGTGCATGGCACGTGTCTGCAGCCATTGCTGCAAGCAGTGTGTAGCACTCGAAGTGGCGCTCTTCAGGATCGCCCGACAGTGGGTAAAAGTGGTCCCATGTCCAGATGCTGTCAACACCCATTGCATCGGCTGTACGCCATGCAGTGCGCATTTCTTTCACGGTTGTTGCTTGTGGCCAAAGTTGTACGCCGATTTTCATGTGAGTGCCTTTCGTGGGGGTGAATTATTTAGAGAAACTTCTTGAGGATGGAGAACTTACGTGCCGTGTATGGCGGGTAGGCCAACGGAGCATCAAGTTTTGTTGAACGCTTCAGCACTGGCTTCAAGTGTTGGAACACATCGACACCTTGTTGACCGTGATACGCGCCCATGCCGCTTTCGCCTACTCCACCGAATGGCAAGAACGGGCCTGTCATATGGAAGATCGTTCCGTTTACCGTTACTCCACCAGACGTGGTGTTGGCAACAACCTTCTCGCTCACCTTGGAGTCTTCAGCGAAAACGTACAGCGCAAGTGGGTGTTGACGGCCGTTAACGAAGCTGAGTGCTTCATCGATTGAGTCAATTTCAATGACCGGAAGAATTGGTCCAAAGATTTCTTCCTGCATTACCGGTGATGACTTGTCGACATTGACCAACACTGTTGGTGCTATGTAGCGTTCGCTCTCTTCGGTCTGACCACCAACCGCAACTGTTCCTGAAGCAATCATCGACTTCAACCGTGTGAAGTGACGAGGCGACACCACGCGTGCGTAGTCCTTGCTCGCATGCGGATCTGCGCCGTAGAAATCAGTTACTGATTCGCCAATGGCTTTCACCAACTTGTCGGCAATGGACTTGTGCGCAAGTACATAGTCGGGAGCAACGCACGTTTGACCCGCGTTTACAAACTTTGCCCACGCAATGCGCTTCGCGGCAATGTTGATATTGGCTGATGCGTCGACAATGGTTGGGCTCTTACCCCCAAGTTCGAGTGTGACTGGTGTGAGGTTTTCGGCAGCGGCGCGCATAACAATGCGACCAACTGTTCCGTTACCTGTGTAGAAAATGTGTTCAAACTTTTGAGCAAGCAGCTCAGTAGTTTCTTGAACTCCACCTTCAACGATGGCGATTGCTTGCTTGTCGAAGTATTGCGGCACAAACTTTGCAAGCACTGCAGATGTTGCAGACGAAACTTCAGAAGGCTTCAACACCACCGCGTTACCAGCAGCAATTGCGCCAGCAGCAGGCACAAGCAACAGCTGCACTGGGTAGTTCCAAGGCGCAATGACCAATACGGTTCCAAGAGGCTCGGGAATGCGACGCGACGAACCAGGCTTCGACACCATTGGCGTAGGAACCTTGCGAACCGAAGTCCACTTCTTTAGGTTCTTCAGCATGAGTTTCACTTCGGTGATGGTGAACCCCAAGTCGTACAACCAGGCCTCTTCCACACCGCGGCCAAGGTCAGTCTTCAACGCAGCCGAGAATTCATCTTGGTGCTCTTCGAGCATCCGAATCATGGCTTCAAGCTGGGCTTTACGCCAAGCCAGTGGACGGGTGACGCCCGACTGGAACGCTGAGCGAGTTTGACTAACGACCTGACCGATATTGAGTTGACTCATGAAAACGAGACTAACCCACGACTTCTGGAACTACTGGAGCGGACGACGAGATTCGAACTCGCGACCCTCACCTTGGCAAGGTGATGCTCTACCAACTGAGCCACGTCCGCATGTATTACGGATTTGAGTTTAGCAGGGGGTCTGCATTCCTCAACACGTCAGCTTTGGCTGCTTCCGACGTGCCGTATCGCACTACCCCAGCCAGAGACGTGAGCACAATGACCGCTCCCACCATTTGCCATGGCTTAATTCGCTGGTCGAAAATCATCCATGCGAAACACATAGAGATAACTGGGCCAAGCAAACAAATCAGTGAAGAGGTTGATGCGGCAACAAATTTCTGTGCCCACACAATTGCGGTGTGACCGACAGTTCCTGGAATGAGCGTCATGATGAGCACCAACAAGAAATCGTGACGCGAAATTGATGTGAGGTCTTTGCTTGTGACTAGCGCCCAGCCACCTGCAAGTACAGCCTGGATGAGTGCGATGCTGAACATGAATGACCAGGTGTTGAAACCTTCCGTCCGCATCTTCTTCGTGGCCACAAAGTAGCCAGTCCACAGCACAGCATTGATAAGCGCAAGGCTGTCGCCGTACACCGTTGCTCCTCCGCCACCACCGGCGGCGATGACCACGAGCGCAACTCCGCAGAAACTGCTGAAGGCGCACAGCACTTGCAACTTGGTGATCTTTTCTTTCAAATAACTTGGTGCGATAAACAGCATCATCGCCGATGAGGTGCTGCCAATGAGAGTGGCATTGGCAATGGATGTGTTGGTGAAGGACATGAAACCAAAGATGGTGGACACACCAAAAAAGATTCCTGGAACAAGTGCGCTTCGCAAAATGCGCAAACTAATTTCCGCTTTTCTGTTTCGTGCGATGAAATACAGAACTAACGGCCACATGGTGACTCTGTAAAAGATTGTTGAGTTAACCGACATGTCGATAGCAACAGTCAGAATTGGGCCAATACCCCAGGCAAGGTTCGCCAGCAATACTCCACTAATAGGGAACACTTGAGCGCGAGCGCTTATTGCGCTGCCCGCACGCGCGACCTTGTTCACGCTTTGGCGTCGGGTGGGCGCAAGTCAACACGCAACACCAAGAACCCGTCTTCAATGGTTGCTTGCGAGTCGCCGATCATTGCAAAGTCTTGAAAATCCATTTGTGCTTGCGTGAGAAACATTTGACGCTCTTCGCCAGCAACAGGCGGAAGCGGTCGACGCTTCACAGCAGACGCACGGTCCTTGAATCGAGCAATCATTTCGGAGGGATCAAATGCGGCCATTTAGTAAAACTACCTAACTGTTACTTCAACAACGGGTCAATTGGCTTACGAGTTACAGGAACTTCGGCTGGCACTTCCCTCGGTGCTTCCCTGCGTCGATCCACAACTGGAGCAACGCGTGGCCTAGAAGCTGGAGCAACTTTGCGCGGAACCGTGTTGCGAACGCTTACCGGCATCACTTCGTCGGCCTCACCCATCAGCAATTCACGCTCACGGGCTGAAGATTCCTCGTAGCGACGATCACTCATGATTTCCAAGCGTGCAAGAGCCGGTGGTTCGGGCATTGCAGTTTTCCAAAACCACCACGTCAGCACCGACAGCGCGCCACCAGCAGAAAGGCACACAAGCGACACAAACGCAACGCGTATGGAGAGTGCAACCACAACGAATGACGCGGACATAACACCACAAACCTATCGCAGCCGACCATACTGATGAACATGTCTGCGCAGTTCACCAATGTGGTGAGTTCCATTGCATTTATTGCTGCGCTTTCAGCAATCATTTGGTGGTTACGTTCCCGCACGAATCACTGGTCGTCAGAAGATGGAACTCGCTGCATTTGCCAAATGACGCTTGCCCTCACGGGTGCTTCACCAAAGTGGGTCGAAGCCCGCATGGTGATCGATTTTGCGAACGCGACCGTGTCTTGCAAAAGCCGTGGCAAACGCGGTCAACCGCTTCGCGGGTCATGGAATGTGATTGGCCAGCCGCACGCTTCGCACCTAAACATGGCAGATACAAATATGCGAATGTACGCGCTATGCAGACGAGACAATGCGGACGTTCTCGCTATGTTGCGAGTGCCTGCAAGTAGTCGCAGCGTCAGCGTGCTTGATGCTCTGCTTCCCCGTTAAAACGTTCGTTCAAGAAACGATTTAATCGGTGCACCCACCTGGTCAAAGTTGATGAGGAACGCGTCGTGTCCGTGCGGCGAATCAATTTCAACATAGGTGGAGTCCACTCCCTTTTCGGAAAGTAGAGAATGGATCTGCTTTTGCTGATACGTGGGATACAAAATGTCACTTGAAATTCCCAACACCAGCGTCGGCGCTGTAATTCGAGACATTGCAGTATCGAGCGTGCCGCGACCGCGAGCAATGTCATGGAGATCCATTGCTTTACCGATGATGAGATAGCTGTTGGTGTCGAATCGACGAATCAGGCGATCGCCGTGGTGGTCGAGGTAACCCTCTACCTCAAACCTGTCCCACAAGCCAAGCCCGTTGTAGTCAGCATCCATGTCAACCAGTGCGCGACCGAAACGTTCGGTGAATACGTTGTCGCTGCGGAACGTGACCTGCGAAAGCATGCGCGCAATTGCCAAGCCCTCCCACGGGCCTTCGCCAACTGCTGCGTCGTAATACTCACCATTGCGCCACTTCGGATCGAGACGAATTGCTCGGCGACCAATTGCACCCCACGCAATTTGTTGCGCTGTTGCTTGCGCACACGTTGCAATAGGAATGATCGTTTTTACGCGATCGGGAAATGTGACTGCCCATTCCAGAACTTGCATGCCGCCCATGGACCCACCAACAACGCTGTGCCATTTACGAATGCCAAGCATGTCGGTAAGGCGCACTTGCGCGCGCACCATGTCGCGAACCGTGATCACCGGAAAACGAGGGCCATACAGCTGACCGTCTTCTGGATGTGCAGTTGCTGGGCCTGTTGAACCCTGACACCCACCAATGACATTGCTGCACACCACAAACCATTTGTTCGTGTCGATTGCTTTTCCTGGGCCAACAACACCTTCCCACCAACCCGGTGTGGGGTTGCCTTCTTCAGCTGCACCAGTGACGTGGCTATCACCCGTCCATGCATGACAAATCAAAATTGCATTCGTTGCATCTGCATTCAGCGTTCCCCACGATTCGTACGCGATGGAAACATTGCTGAGCACTTTTCCGCCATCGAGTGCGAACGGTCGGTCTTCAGGAAAATGCGCGAACTTGCGACTGCCCACAGGCATGCCAGGAAACCATGCTCCTGTTGCTGGATAATCATGTCGGGTCATACATTTTCCTCTGTAACGAAACTATGCGTTTTTGCAGTTCGTCACGCTCACCCAACTGAGCCAGCCCGTTGCTACGCCTGTTGGCGTAACCACATCTTTCGCTTTCGCGAAATGGCACCGTGGGAAAACCCGGTTGCCGGACCTGTTGGTCGCTCGTGATGTACTACTTGCAATGCCCGCCCGACTGAGCAGTCGGGAAGGCGTTGCGTCAATAAGGCTACCCGCCGATATCGTCAATTCAGCGCAGCGGGCATTGTTGGCGCTGTTAGAGGTTGTTGGCGCATGTCTCGCGCCTCAACCTCGTTTTTCTTTGGTGATCACCGTGCAGAACTTTCTGACTCCTCTAGCCGTTCCATTCGGTACTCCCCCTCACGGGTTCGGCAGTTGCGCAGTTGCAGTCATTCCCGCTGGAACTTCGGTAGCCACCTTTGGCGGTACCGCAATGACTCGTGTCGAATTTGCGAAGTTCGAAGCTGAACGACAGAGTCGGTCGCTGCAGGTGAATACCAACCTCATTTTTCTTGGCCCGCCTTCGCGCGAACCAGGTGACTCGATTAATCATTCGTGCGAGCCGAACTGCGGTATGCGCAATGCAACCACCATTGTTGCCATGCGCGACATCGCTGTTGGCGAAGAACTGACATTTGATTACGCCATGAGTGACGCCAGTGATTACGACGAGTTTGACTGCAACTGTGGAACCGCATTGTGCCGCGGTCGAGTACGAGCAGACGACTGGCAGTTAGAGACTTTGCGCCACAGATACACAGGATTCTTTTCGCCCTACATACAGCGAAAGATTTACGCAGAACGACTTCGTGCTCTTCTGACGAAGCGTGATGTCGAAACTTTGCTGGCGACTTACGACACACAGCCCGAACGCGCACTCAGCGCAGCGCTTCGGAAATGCCTCGGCATGCCACACGCCAGTTGGGAGACGCTTATTGAATGCGCTGTTGTTCAACCAGAGGAAGCGCACAGCCTTGTGTTGCGAAACACCGACGCTCTTGACTCGTTAGCAAAACGATTGAACGAAACCCGCGGCGCTGGCCTGTAGCCGAGTGTAAGTTTGCACCGTTATGTACACATTTCTTTTTCGTCCCAAGTGGATTGCTACTCACCTGTTAGTGATCACGCTGATGGTCGTGATGGTGAACTTGGCCAACTGGCAATGGGGTCGGTACCACGAACGCAAAGATTTCAACGCAACACTTGTGCAGCGCTTCGATGCACCGATCAAACCGCTAAACGACTTATTGAGTGCACCGCCTGCAGACATTGAATGGATGCCGACCGAGGTATCGGGAACGTACCTTTCGGGCGAAGACATCAGCCTGGTGAACGTCTCCCAAAACGGCATCGCTGGTTATGACGCCATCACTCCGCTACTCATGGCCGACGGCAAAGTCGTATTGGTAAACCGAGGTTTCGTTCCACTGGCCGAGGCGTTTCCCCCTGCCCCATCTGGAGATATTTCACTGCTTGGTCGAGTTCGGGCAACGAGCGAGCGCAGAACAGGTGAAGTGTCCGACCCTGCAACAGGCGACCTTGCAGACATTCATCGCATTGACATTGCTCGCCTACAGAAACAAATTGAAGGCGAACTGGTTCCCGTGTACGTGCAACTGCTGAAAAGCACTCCAACTGAAGCGGCTTCACTATCCACCATTGTTGACCCAGAGTTCAGCAACGGCCCTCACCTGAGTTACACCGTGCAGTGGTTGCTATTCACACTGTGTGCCGCGGGCGGATGGTTTGCGCTCGTGAAACGTGAATTAGCAAAGCAGCGAACTGCTTAGTGCTGGTTTTCTAGTTGAGCCATTCGCCTGAATTGCTCAACAACATCTGGGCTCTTGTGCGAGGAATCCTTGCTTCGGTACACCGTGTCGACATTGACGCTGATGCGACCGAATTCCTTCCACGTTGCAAACGATTTCTTGGGATCACCAAGAATGTCAGCACAAATTTCGCGCGCGGCATCGAAGGCATCCATCCCTTGTGCTTGACGAGCACTTGCTTCGTTTAACACGTACGCCAAGTAATCGCGCACGCGCGTTACCCCTGCTTTATCGGTGAGTGGTCCGTGACCAGGAACCACAGTTTCAACATCGAGTGAATTGATGAGATCGCATGCTGCAATCCAATTTTCGAGTGGTCCAGCCCACACAATTGGAGCGCCACCGATAAACAGAATGTCTCCTGTGTACACAGTCTGTGCATCGGGAACGTACGCAATGGTGTCACCTGCAGTGTGCGCAGGGCCAACTTCGATGAGTTCAACATTGCGTCCACCAGCCTGCACCGTGAGTCGGCCAGTAAACGTTTGCGTTGGCATAGTCATTTCGATTCCATCGAATTCGAAGTCACCAAAGAATGACCGAAAGAGATCGCCAACTTCTCCAGGCGCCTTGTTCAATGCAGCCAACATGGCAGGTGGAACTTCAGTCATTTCATGAGCCGTTGCTGCTGAGGCAACGATTTCTGCCCCGACCACCAATTCGTTGCCGTAACAGTGATCGCCATTGGCGTGCGTATTTACGACGGTTGCAATTGGCGCCGACTGTGTTGCGCCTTTCATGGTGTCGAGCATTGACGCAGTGAGCTTCAGGTCAAACAGCGTGTCAACAAGCAGCGACGACCCTTGCCCGACGATGAGCCCCGCGTTGCTGTATCCCCAACCACCATCGGGTTGCAGGTACGCGTAACAATTGTTCCCAATTTCATGAAGACCGAGCGAATAATTGGTGTCCATGTTGAAGAACCTTCCTTACTGAAGGCGCGTAAGCCCGGCTTTTAAGTTGCGTACTGCTTGAGCAATGCGCTGTTCGTTTTCAATGAGTGCGAAGCGAGCAAACCCTTCGCCACCAGGACCGAAACCCGCACCTGGTGAAAGCGCAACGTTGCAGTCGCGAACCAAGTGGCTACAGAACTCCACTGAGTCCATGTCGCTGTAAGCCTCGGGTATTGGCGCCCACACGAACATAGATCCGCGTGATTTAGGAATGTGCCAACCGATTCTGTCGAGACCATCAATAAGTGCATTACGACGGCCCTCGTAAATGTTTGACACTTCCTGTGGGAAGTCTTGCGCTTCGTTCAACGTGACCGTTGCAGCAATTTGCACTGGCTGAAATGTTCCGTAGTCGAGGTAGCTCTTCAACTTCATGAGCGCACCAACAACTTGCTCGTTTCCTGCCATGAATGCAACACGCCATCCGGCCATGGAGAAGCTCTTCGTCATGGAATACAACTCAACAGCGCATTCCATTGCTCCTTCAGCTTGCAGAATTGATGGCGGCTTGTAACCATCGAAGCCAACGTCGGCATAAGCGAAGTCGTGCACCACGATCATGTCGCGCTCGCGACAGAAGTCGACCACGCGTTGCATGAAGGGCAGATCGACTGTGGCTCCAGTTGGGTTGTGCGGGAATGACACCACCAGCACTCGTGGGCGTGGCCAACCGTTCTTGTATGCCTCGGTGAGGTTTTCAAAGAATTCGTCTGAATATTGCTGGTCGTCAATAACTTGCTGACTGCGCATTGGCACCTGACGAACGTCGGCACCAGCAAAGATCGGGCCATAAATGTGAATTGGATAACTCGGACTTGGCACAATTGCGGCATCGCCGCGGTCGAGCAACACCCACATGAGGTGACTGAAGCCTTCTTTAGAACCAATGGTGTTCGTAATTTGCGTTTCTGGGTTTAACTTCACTCCCCAATTACGCATGTACATGTCGGCAACTGCTTCGCGAAGTTTCGGCAAACCGCGTGACAGTGAATAACGATGGTTCTTCGAGTTCTGCGCCGCTTCAATCAGCTTGTCAACCGCAATTTGCGGTGAAGGAATGTCTGGGTTACCAAAACCCAGGTCGACAACGTCGTTGCCTTCGTGACGTGCCTGAATCTTCAGGTTGTTGATGATGGTGAAGACGTACGGGGGCAGATTGGTGATGCGACGAAATTCCACAGAGACAAACTAGTCGTGAAGATGCAGCAAAGCGGCACCAATTGCACCAGCCCGCTCGCCCAATTGCGCAGACTTCAGCACCGGGTGAACCCTGTGGCTTGGGGCATACAACATGGTGGCAAAGCGTGTCTGAATGCGCGGCATCAAGATGTCGGCATTTTCCATGACGCCACCACCGACCACGATGGTGTCGGGGTCGGACATGTTGGCAATATTGGCGAGCCCGAGTGCAACCCACGTGCAGAATTCGTCGAGCGCCTTGAGTGAAGGAATGTCTCCCGACCTAGCGCGATCGATCACAACCTCTCCTGCAACTCCCCCTGCCAATTGAGATAGCCCAGCGCCCGATGCATAGCGCTCCCAACATCCACGTTGACCACACGGACATTTATCTCCGTTTGCTTGCACCACCATGTGTCCAACTTCGCCTGCATGACCATGTGCACCGTGTTGCAACGCACCACCCGAAATAAGTCCGCCGCCAATTCCCGTTCCCAACGTGACCATCCACATGTCGCGCGAACCAACGCCTGCGCCGCGTTGCCACTCTGCAAGTGCCGCACACGTTGCATCGTTGTCGCACCACACAGTTTCGTCAAGTGCGTTTGCAAGTTGTTCGCGTACGGGAAATTCAATTGCGGTAATCATGTTTGGTGATGAACGAATAACACCATCGCGAGAAATGAGACCAGGAACACCGAGCCCCACCGATGTGTGTTCACCGAGCTCGTGAACTATTGAAGCCAGCGTTGCAACGAGTTGATCGGCAGTAGGAGTTGGCTTGCGAACTTCGCGAACAACATTGCCTTGGCCATCGATAACTACGCCGAAGCATTTTGTGCCTCCGACATCGATGCCTGCGGCGAGACTCACGATTCGGAGCGGGACTTCAGCTCTTTCAGCGTGCTGAGAATACGCATTTCGGCACGACGCTTCACAAACCCTGGAAGTGGAATGACTAACTCAACGGCCAAATCGTACGCAACGCGAGTTCCGCTTCCATCTGCGTTAAACGAATACGCGCCACGTAGTGAACGCATGATGTCGCCATCAACTAAATGCCACGACAATGCATGAGGCGCCTTCGAGTAGTCGTATTCCAATGTGTAGTGAGTACTTCTACCAAGCGCGGATGCGCGGTATTCAACCGTGTGTGGTCGACCTTGTGCATCGCGTGTAAGCACAGTTGCTTCTTTGACATCTTTAGCCCATTCGGGGTACTGCTCGAAACCGCTTGCAACGTCGAAGCAACGCTCTGCTGTCGCCGAGATGAATACCGTGTCGGATCCTGAATCAACCATGAGCACTATCTTTGCCGATTTCGCCCTCTGGTGCAGAAACTTCAGAAACTATTCGTTTACCGAAAGTTCCGTGCTTGCTTGCCCACAATCCGTTCAGTCCAAGCCCAAGGAGCGGTACCAACACCCCAAAAGCCAATGTGCTTCCCGAAACGCCGTCAGTAGACCTGCGAACTATTGCCCCGCCCAGCCCTACAACGACCTGAATAGTGAGAGCCGAATTCATGATCTGCATGACCGATTTTGTTGCAACACCATCGATGAGCAAAAACAGCCCGGCCACCGAAATCTCGTCGCTTCGACTGCGCTGTACTGCCGAAAAGTAGCCCCAAATGAACGCGGCAACGCCAACCGCAAATAACAGCAAGTCAACGATGGCTACAAGTTTGCGCAGTGGAGAATTGAAGATGGCAACAGCAAGCACCGAAACGAGTACGAAGATTGCAGTAAGCACTGCGTTCAATTTCACGATCTTCATGCATTCACCTTCAACACATCGGCAAGTCTTGCAGTAAGCACGTTGTAATCAAATTCGGCAAGTGCCCGTTTGCGCGATGCATCACCCATTGCCTGCAACTGAGATGTATTGCTGAGTAACGCATCTATTGCACGAGCAACCTTGGCAACATTGCTTGGCTCGTCAATGACTACACCTGTAACGCCGTCCACAACAGCCTCTGCCGAACCGCCGCTCTGCCCTGCAACCTGAGGAATTCCACATGCTGCGGCTTCTGAGAACACAATTCCGAATCCCTCTTGCTCGAGCCCACCCCAGCGGGTGCGACACAACATTGCTGAAAGGTCTGCACTTGCATACAGCAACGGAAGATCCTCATTCGACACTCTTCCCAACAGCGTGACCGGTGCATGAGTTTGCGTAATCAGTTTTTGCAACCGATCGGTGTCACGACCGTTACCGCCTATCGCTACGCGCAACTTCGGCCTGCTTGGGGCAAGCGCAGCAGCCGCGCGAATGAGTGTGTCAAAACCTTTGCGCGGAACTAAACGACTAACACCAACAATGAGTTCGGCGTCGTGGTCAAAGTCAAACTTTGAACGTGTTGCATTGCGTTGCTCAACAGTGATTGGTGCGAAACGTTGCGTGTCGACCCCTGGAGGCACAACGGTGATCGGCAAATTCTCTCCACCAGCCTGACGAGCTTCTGCAGCGGGATATCCGCCCGCAGCAATGATGTGTTGAGCGCCGCGCAACACACGTGCAAGAACTTGTTTCGAACCAGGCAATCGGCCCGGCACTGTTACCTCGGAACCATGCAGAACCACCATGTACGGAAGTTTGAGCGATGGGCCAACGATGCCGAGTGGAACCGCAGGGTCAAGAACAATGAAGTCGGCGCCAATTTCTTCGGCCATTTCGTTGATGCGTTGAATCATCCACGGATGCGGCAGCAACACCGGTTCCTTCGTTCGCCGAATGAGATATGGCTGCTGCGCGTCGAATGCCGCCGCATCTTTGTGAGGTGACGTCAGCACCGCGAACGAATCAGGCGGAAGCCTGCGCCACCACTCCCAAAGCAGGTTCTGAATTCCACCGACCTTTGGCGGGAAATCGTTAGTGACGAGAAGGTGTTTCATGGAAGGCGCTCGCACCAATACTGACAGATGCGTTAGCCAACCCGCACTTCAGGCAAGTTGCGCAATTCTTCGACCACAGTCGGATCTTCATCGGTTGCGGGAATGAACTGATTCAAACCAAGTCGCGCTGCGCTCCAGATTGCATGTGCCCGAAGCATTGGTTCTGCATGCGTGCAGAATTTTTGGATTGCATTACGTACTGCCTCATCACTGGCATTGCCAATGTTGCCAAGCACAATGAGCAGATTGCGACGCACCCACATGGGGTTTCGGTCTGCGATGTACCACTGACCAACCGACTCAAGAAGTTGCGCGTCGTCCATTTCGAGCATCTGCAGAATAGGAACCCACGCGCGAACCACCGATGGTTTCGTGGTGATGCCCAACCGAATAGTTGGTGGACACACGTCTTGACACGAGTCACAGCCGTACACGCGGTCGGCAAGCGCTACTCGGTAATCACGATTGAACACTCCCGGTTTTTGCACCAGCCATGCCAAACACTTTGCGGCATCGATGACACCTGGTTCGACAATTGCGTTCGTTGGACATGAATCCAAGCAACGTTTGCACGCACCACACCCATCGTCGACTGGTCGTTCATTCGCAACAAGTGGAGCGTCAGTAACCACGCTGCCCAATACGAAGAAACTTCCTGCTCCATTGATGAGCAGGTTTGCGTTCTTGCCGTACCAACCCAAGCCAGCCAGATACGCAGACTCGCGATCAACAAGCGCGTTGTGATCGACGAACACTTGTGCATTCCATCCATCTGCGCGTAACGCATCACTCACCACACCAAGCCCTTCGCGAAGCGACTCGTAATAATTTGCCCACGCATATCGGGCAACGCGTGCGCTGAGCTGCAGTGGCGCAGGCGGCGCATCAGTTGCGTACGAACATGCGCCAACAATCATTGCTTGCGCATTTGGCACCGAAACTTGCGGATTCGTCGAACGATCGGGGTTGCGATATGTGAACTGCATGGTGTCGTGTAGCCCAAGCGATTTACGTGCGTGCAATGTTTCGCGAGCACGTTGCATAGTGGTTGCTGGTGCAACACCAATTCGGTCGATGCCATGAGCCGTACCGAGAGCAAGCAATTGCTCTGTGTATGCGGCCGCTTCTTCGCGGCTAAATGGTTGCTGGTTAGCTAACGGCACGATGCCGAAGCGTAGGCACCATTCCGGCATTTGCAAGCAACCGGACTGCACGCTGCTCTTCGAGGTTGAAAACTACGGCTGATTCTTGGGAATCTCCGCACATAAAGGTGACGAGGCAGTCGCTGCACGCATCGGTTTCGCGCATGACGCACGACTCGCAGGTGATGACAAGGACTGGTTGATTATTGGCATTCATGATGGCTCCTGTAGTTACTGTCAGTGGGCTTTGGTTTCGGTTATTGAGTTCATGTGTGCGCCAATTGCGTACAGATGAAGTTTGCCCACCGGGTGTTACGGAGTTAGATGAATACCGCCCCATCGTGATCGATGTCCAAGATGTGCGAAGCGCCCGACTTGGGCAATAGGCCTGCAATACGCGCAGCATCTGCCTTTGCGCACAGCACGCCAACTGTTGGGCCCGAGCCTGAAAGCCATGCACACCATGCATCAGTTGCAAGCGCAGCCGTGAATGCTTCATGTGAATTTGGCGAGGCCGCAAAGCGCACATCTTGATGCATGAGGTCTTTTGTTGCCTCACGCAATACCGCAATATCGCCTGCTGCAAAAGCGGCCATGAGCAAAGCTGTGTGGCCAATGTTGAACACCACGTCAGGCAACGGAATAGAGGAAGCAATTGCGGTACGGGACTTCTCGGTGGAAGTTTGTGTTTCCGGCACCCAAGCAATGAATGCAGGGTCGAATCCAAGAGGCAGTTTCACCACTTCTCCACCAGCACTTGCCGTTACGCCGCCAACAAGCGAAGCCGCAACGTTGTCGGGATGTCCTTCAAGTTCGGTACTCAGTCGCAAAAGCTCTTTGCGATCACTCACGAGTGAATCTTTTCCGTTGCGTTGCGCATGGCCCAGCACTACACCAGCAACTCGTGCTGCTCCGCTGAAGCCAAGCCCGCGACCCATTGGAATAACTGAACGCACCCACACATCACCCGTTCCGCCGACATGACGAAACGCAGCGAGAGATGGATGACTGTCATCAATGACCTTGGCGAATTCTGGAAGCGCAGACCCGTCGTCAATACCCATTTCCAAATGCAGTGACAATGCCATTCCCAATGCATCGAAGCCTGGACCTAAGTTGGCCGAGCTGGCGGGAACACGAACTTGCAATGCACTCATAGCGATCTATCGTGCCACAGCATTGCTAGAAATTTTCAATGCTTCAACCACACGCAGTGCTGATCCGTTATCAATTGAGGCTTGCGCGAGCAACATGCCTTCTTCCATCGACGAACATGCACCGGCAACAGTGAGTCCGGCAGCCGCGTTTAACACCACGATGTCGCGCACTGGTCCAAGTTGTCCGTTAAACGTGTCGAGCACAACGCGGGCGTTGTGTGCCGGGTCACCACCGCGAACCGCAGTGACATCTGCTGGCTGAAGGCCAAGATCACTTGCGTTAATCGTGAATTCACGCAATGCGTTGTCACGCACTTCAACAACCGAACACGGACCACTCAATGAAAGTTCGTCAAGACCACCGTGCCCGTGGACAATCCATGCGCGCTCTACACCGCGTGTTGCAATTGCACGAGCCATTTTCTCGGCTGCACTTGGGTCGCCAACGCCAACCACCATGAACGAAACATTTGCCGGGTTAGCCATTGGCCCAAGCAAGTTGAACGCGGTAGGGACGCCAATTTCTTTGCGTGTTGGCCCAGCATGACGAAAAGCCGGGTGAAATTTCTGCGCAAAACAAAAGCCCATGCCGGCTTCAGTGACACAACGTGCAACATCTGCTGGGTCAAGATCAATTCGCACGCCAAGCGCTTCGAGCACGTCGGCTGTTCCGCATTGCGATGATGCAGCACGGTTGCCGTGTTTGCACACAGGAACGCCCGCGCCTGCAACAACGAATGCGGCCATTGTTGAAATGTTGACTGAATGTGACTTGTCGCCACCTGTGCCAACGATGTCGATTGCACGCGATGCAATGTTTGCTGGAAGTTCGACGCGCGCCGAAGCCGCACGGACTTCTGCGAGCATTCCTTCTAATTCGACAGCGCTCTCGCCTTTTGTGCGAAGACCCATCACCAGCGCAGCAATTTGTGCTGAGCTTGCTTCGCCTTCAAGAACCGTGCGCATTGCGGCACGAGATTCATTCAACGACAAATCGGTTCCTGATGAAATTTTTCCGAGGACTACAGCCCAGCCGCCAACCTCTTCAATGGCGCTCATTGCGCAACTCCGTTATGCAGATTGACGGCGCTGACGCAACATCTTGCGGCGATCGCGAGCAGTTGCTCCGCCCCACACACCTTGTTGTTCGCGATTGTCCAGCGCATAGTTAAGACACGCTATGCGAACCGCGCATTGCTCGCACACCGATAAAGCGAAGTCGGCATGATCTTCATTTTCGGGGTAGAAGATTTCAGCATCGAGTCCTTGACAAGCGCCATTGCTGCGCCACGCCACATCCGCTATCGCCATGCACGGCCCCCTTTGCCAAATGCTGACTACTTCCCCGCGGGTGACTGTAGGACGGCGTTGGGTGTTCGTGCCAATTTGCCTATTTGGCCCAATGCGGGCCTACTTACGCCCCTTACGGGCGAAGGTCAGCGAGTAATTCGGCAGTAGTGATCGCCGGCAACTCCACGCTTTCGCCGTAGGCAGGGTGATCGCACACCAATGAAGCACCGCCAGCCGCAAAGAGCTCCACTTGTTGCGGGGTGAACTCAAAGCGAATGTAGTGAACAGCCGCAGTGATGTAGTCACGGGTGAGCTGTTCGGCGTGGGCCTCGTCGGTAATGCAACGAACCTGAGTGCCATCGCTCAGTTTGATGAGCAATGAGCTTTCAATGCCCACCAACTTTGGCAACCATTCGCGCATTTGATCTTCAGTTGTGAGTTCGATGAACAACGTTGCCGACAACTGTCCGGCTTCAGGGATGAGCGGGTTGTACGCGTGGAGCTCTTCCATCACTTGCTCGTCGTGCATCGACTTTTCAGAACGGATCATTTCTTGAATCTGGTACCACATGGTTTGACGATTCTCAAACATGATGGTGACAACTTCACCAAGACCAATGCGACGCTTGCCCTTGGTTTCAATACTCGTCTTGCGACTCTCTTCGCGAATTCGTTCGTATGCGCGAAGATCAAGAATGTCTTCTAGTTTGAGTTTGCGTGATGCAACTGCATTGGCGGGGGTTGCCATGATTATTTCTCCTCTGTGAAGCCGTACGCACGTGCAACAACTTGCAGTGGGTGTACGGGTTTGTTTCCTGTTTGTTCGTTAATTGCGGTATTTGCCAAATGGCAATCGCCGGTTACGACATCGCCATTTGCTTCGTTAATCATTCTTCCGAGCTTTTCCGCAATAGGCATAGACAAGTGCGCATTCTCTGCGCGCAAGCCCCACATGCCGTCGATGCCTGAACACTGCTGCACAAGTTTGATCTTTGCGCCAGTCAGTTTCATGAGGTCGCGACTCTTTAGACCAATGTTCTGAGCACGCAAATGACAAGGCGTGTGATACGTAACCGTTTCTGGAATGGTGCCCTTGAACTCGGTGTCGAGTGACTTGCCTTCGGTCTTGTGAATCTTGATGAGATATTCGGCAGCGTCGTAGGTGTGTTCAGAAACCAACTTGGCATCTGGACCACCGACGTAATCGACATAGTCTTTCTTCAAGATGTAACTACATGTTGGCTGCGGAACAACGATGTCTTTGCCGGCGCGAACATCTTTCACCAATTCAGAAATGTTCTTTGCTGCAACCTTGGTAAACGTATCCATGTCGCCAGAGTGCAAGTACGGCGCACCACAACAATTAGTAGTGCCGGCGAGCGAGCATGAAATTCCGTTGTGCTCGTACACCTTCACCATGTCATGCCCAATTCGCGGGTCTTGGTATTCCACAAGACACGTTGGGAATACGGCAACATCACCCTGCGATTTGGTGAGGCGAATTTGTGGACGCTTCTTAAACCAGGTGGTGAAGCGCTGCTTAGCGAACGGCGGAAGCATGCGCACGCTGGAAATGCCCGCAGTCTTTTCGACCACTTTGCGAATAAGCGAGCCTGGCTTGGCACCCATAACCACATTGCTGATTACTCCAGCTTTTGTTGCCACTTTGCCCAGTGCATCGGTGTGCCCCATGACCGCAGTGGTGAGTTTGTCGCGAGCAGAAACCTGGCCATTGGCACGACGCATGGCGTCTGTACGAAGCATGAGGCGAGGGAAATCAAGTGCCCATTCGTGAAGTTCGGGAATGTACGGGCACATGACGTAACACAATTTGCATTGGAAGCACTCGTCAGCAACGTGATCTTGCTGAGCAGGCGTCATCTTGCCTGCGTCTTGATCGTCGTGCGCATCGATGTACGAAAACAACGTTGGGAACGAAGGGCAAAACTTAAAGCACAAACGACAACCGTGACACAGGTCGTACACGCGCTCGAGCTCTTTGCGAGTGTCGGCCTCGTCGAGATAGAGCGGGTGATGCGGATCGTAAATTGTTGTCATGGTTTTGCGCCTTTGTTATTAACTAAAAAACTTGCAGTGGATGTTGCACAGTTACCCATGCAACATCCACCAAGTAATGACTATTTCCTAAATCAGGAAATGCTCTTCAAGCCTTCTGCGAAGCGGCCAGCGTGGCTCTTCTCAGCGCGTGCAAGAGTTTCGAACCAGTCAGCGATTTCGGCAAAGCCTTCGTCGCGTGCGGTCTTTGCGAAACCTGGGTACATCTGGGTGTACTCATAAGTTTCACCTGCAATTGAAGACTTCAGGTTCTGCTCGGTGTCGCCGATTGGCTCTCCCGATGCTGGGTCGCCTACTTCTGCAAGATATTCAAGGTGACCGTGTGCGTGACCGGTTTCGCCGTCAGCAACGTTCTTGAACAATCCAGCAACGTCTGGGTAACCCTCTACGTCTGCCTTCTGTGCGAACCACAAGTAACGACGATTTGCTTGGCTCTCGCCTGCAAACGCTTCCTTGAGGTTTTCATGTGTATGTGTGCCTGCGAGGCCTGCCATGATTTTCTCCTCTGTTGTTGTTTGGTTTGGTTTTACTTACTTATTTTCGCCTGCTGTGCAGGAGACTTTGCATGCGCTGTCTTGTGTGACTTCGCACGACTTTTTTCGCATGTTGAACACACGCCTTGAAACACCACTCCGACATCGTTGATGGTGAAATCTTCGATACCGACTGGCTTCAATGCCGCAGTGCCGTTTACATGCACATCGCGAATCTGTCCGCAGTCAACGCACACCACGTGGTGGTGGTCGTCAAGGTTTGGATCAAAGCGAGTTGCGCCACCACCGATATCGATGAATTGGAGTTCGCCCATTTCGGCAAGTTCGTTCAACGTTTGATACACCGTGCGCAACGAAATACCAGGCATCTGGGCAGTTGCTTCGGCAAATAGTGACTCGGCCGTTGGGTGCTTGTCGTTGCCGTGCATCAGCTGAAACAACAATTGACGCTGCGGGGTGAGTTTGCGACCCTGGCTGCGATATGCCGCTGCGAGTTCGGAAGGCGTTTGCATGTGGAGCAAGATAATTCAGATGAAACCTAATTAGCAAGTCGTGCGAATAAGAAATCTGTGCAAATTAGAAATGAACGGAATATGGCGCAAAATAGCGGTCTGAGAGGGGCAGGCGTTTAGGCTGACTGCGTGAATTTCAACCGAGACACCAATATCGATCGCCTCAAAAGCGAGCAATTCGATGTCTTGGTCATTGGTGGCGGAATTACTGGTGTTGGAGTTGCCTTGGATGCCGCTTCCCGAGGGCTGCGAACCGCTCTTGTTGAAAAAGACGACTTCTCGTCGGGCACTTCATCGAAGAGCAGCAAGCTCATTCATGGAGGACTTCGCTATCTGCAACAGGGCGAAATTGGTTTGGTGTACGAAGCGCTTCACGAGCGCCAGCGCCTGCGTAAAAACGCGCCGCACCTCGTACACATCCTCCCCTTCATGATTCCCATCCTCACTAAGGACGGAGTTGTTTCCCGAAAGATTGCGCGTGCGCTTGGTAGCGCGTTGTGGATGTATGACCTGACCGGTGGTTGGCGTATTGGAAAGTTTCATCGTCGTTTGAAAGCGAAAGCCGCGCACAAACACTTGCCGACCATGCCATTTGAAAAACTTGGCAGTGCATATTTGTACTACGACGCTGCTGCCGACGATTCACGTTTGTGTGTCACCGTTGCTCGTACCGCAGTGCAACATGGTGCCGCAATTGCTAATCAGTGTGCGGTTACAAAAATTGTGCACGACGAAGCAGGCGTTGCCCGTGGCGCGACTGTTCAACCAACTGATGGCGAGCCGTTCACCATTCGTGCAACCACTGTGGTCAATGCCGCAGGAGTGTGGGCTGACAATGTTCGCCAAGCCGATGAAGGAACAAACCCGCACAGCATTCGCCCTGCAAAAGGAATTCACATCACCGTTCCGTGGAAGAAAGTACAAAACGATATTGCAATTGTGATTCCAGTACGTCGAGATAGGCGCAGTTTGTTTGTGGTGCCATGGATTCCAAACGGTGACGGTACGTATCAATACACCTACGTTGGAACAACTGACACCGACTTTGCGGGCGGCGTAGATGAATCGCAAACGAGTGCCGAAGATATTCACTATGTATTGGAAGCGCTCAACCAATCGATCACCACGAACGTGACAATTGATGATGTGACCGCAGTGTGGTCTGGACTTCGACCACTTGTGCGTAACGAAGATGGAACGACAGCGAAGGGCAAGACTGCAGACTTGTCTCGCAAACACAAAGTTGCGGTGTCATCTTCAGGTGTGATTTCTATTATGGGCGGCAAACTCACTACGTATCGCAAAATGTCTGAACACACGGTTGACGAAGTAGTGAAGCACACAGGCAAAGCGAAAAAGTGCAAGACGAAGAATTTGCAATTCATTGGGGCCAAAGGTTTCAAGTCATCCATGTCAGATGGTCCAGATGCCCACTTGGCTGAGCGCTTTGGTAGCGAACTGAACAGAGTGAAGGAATTGATCGCTCAAGACTCATCACTAGCCGAACCACTTATTGCGGGTCTTCCCTACCTTCGTGCAGAGGCAGTATTCGCATGTCGCAATGAAATGGCCCAGACACTTGATGACGTGTTGTCACGCCGAACCCGTGCTCGCATCATTAACCGCCGTGCAACCCTTGCTAGTGCGCGCAAAGTGGCAGAGCTCATGGCAACCGAACTGCATTGGGATGCTGCCGAAATAGACCGTCAAGTGGCTTTTTTCGTCGATTCATGTTCACGCGAAGAAGCAGCAGGACTCGTGAGCGAAGCCGAATTCTTGGCATCTGTTCAGTAGTCGTAATCTCTTGGCATGACCCAGCCAACTGAGCCGATTGAGTTTTCAGTTGCGGCCCAAGAAATCACTGAACGATTCTCCGCAACCCCATCACTTTCTGCTGCAGTTCTCGAAGAGCTACAAAAGATTTGCACTACTTCGGTAGATGCTCAGTCAATTGCAGAGCATGGTCGCGACTGGTGGCCACTCGCTATGCACTGGGCGTTGCAAGGCAAGACTCCACGCAAGCCTGGCGCAGTGTGCACACCGAGCACCACCGAACAAGTTGCGAAGGTAGTTGCAGTATGCAATGCGAATGACTTACCGCTCACTGTTGCTGGCGGTCGAAGCGGCGTGTGTGGCTCTGCAGTTCCGCTGTATGGCGGAATTGTTCTTGACGTCACTTCATTGCAAGGAATTGTTTCGGTAGATGAAGTTTCAGGAATCGTTGAAGTACTTCCTGGAACGTTCGGTCCTGATTTCGAAAATGAGTTGCAATCGAAATACTCACTTACCGTTGGACACTTTCCCCAGTCATTTGATATTTCAACTGTCGGTGGTTGGGTAGCTTGCCGCGGTGCCGGCCAGTATTCAACTCGTTACGGAAAAATTGAAGACATGGTGGTTGGCCTTGAAGTTGTCCTCGCCAACGGCGACGTCGTTCGTACGGGTGGTGCACCGGCTTCGGCAATTGGTCCGGACCTCACTTCCCTTTTCGTTGGAAGCGAGGGAACTCTTGGAGTCATTACCAAGGTATGGCTACGTGCTCACCCAGTTGCTCAGTTTCAAGCCCGTGCTTCTTATGTGTTTCCGTCATTCATTGACGGCGTGAATGCATGCCGAGACTCAGTACGCAACGGCGCAACTCCTGCGGTACTTCGCTTGTATGACGAAATTGAAAGCCAGCGCTCACATGGTTTAGACGGCTCGCAATGCACGTTGCTCGTACTTGACGAAGGCGACGAACGCTTGGTGAAAGCAACGCTCGACATCGTGCGTGAATCGGCAATTCAGAATCGCGGCAAAGTTGGCGACATTGAACTGGTTGAGAAGTGGTTGCACCACCGCAATGACACGAGTGGACTGCAAGCGCTCACCCGCAAGGGCTACATCGTGGACACCATGGAAGTTTCTGCGCCGTGGTCAAAACTTGAATCCATTTTCAACGGCGTGCGCAAAGCATTCATGTCGGCACCAGGAGCACGAGCTGCGTCGTGCCATCTTTCGCATAGCTATTTGGATGGCGCATGCCTGTACTTCACATTTGCGGGAGACAAAACCGACACGGTTGAAGACCATTACATCGCCATGTGGAATGCGGGTCAACGCGAAGCCATCACACTTGGGGCAAGCGTTTCGCACCACCACGGCATTGGCATAAACCGCGCGCGCTTTATGCAGGAATCACTCGGCAATGCAATGCAGCTACTTCAGGGATTGAAGAACACGTTGGATCCGAAGGACTTGTTGAATCCAGGAAAAATTGGGCTCACATCAAAACGAAATGACGGAAAGCCGGTGTGGCCATGAGCGTTCTCGTTATCGACGTTGGAACAACCGGTCTTCGCGCAGCTGTTGTGAGCAACGATGGAAGTGTTGCTCACCTGAACTACGAGCTGTGCTCGCCCTCTTCTCCTTTTGCTGGCCTTGTTGAATTCGACGCCCTTGCCATGCGCGATGCAGTACTGCGAGTTGCGGGCCAAACACTTGCTCAAGCCGGCAAAGTTGATGCAGTAGGCATCACCACGCAACGTGCATCAACAGTTGTGTGGGACGCGAACACCGGATTGCCAATAGGCCCTTCGTTGTCCTGGCAAGACTTGCGCACTGTTGGCGAATGCATCACCGCAAAGATCCAACACAACCTCACGCTTGCACCGAATCAAACTGCAACTAAAGCTTCGTGGATGTTGAAGAACTATCCAATACCTGCAGGAGCCAACATTCGAATTGGCACCGTTGACACTTGGGTCGCTTCTGTGTTGTCGAACGGTGCACTACATGTGACCGATCACTCGAATGCCGCTGTAACTGGTTTGCTTGATCCACTCACACAGTCATGGTCGCAACGTTCACTCTCGCTCATGGGCATTGAAGAGTCCATGCTTCCAACAGTGGTGACTTCAAGTGGTGTCATTGGCAACGCAACCGCACTTGATGGAGCGCCGCCAATTGCCAGCATCGTTGGCGATCAACAAGGTTCACTCATCGGTCAAGGTTGCATCGAACCCGGGAAAACAAAAATTACATTCGGTACCGGTGGCATGCTCGATATTTTTATGGGCTCTGCAGCACCAACTTCTGCACAACGCAGCAAAGGTGGAACATTCCCGATCATCGCGTACAGCGATGCACAGTCCATGAATTGGGGTGCAGAGGCAATCATGCTTTCTGCTGGAACCAACATCGATTGGTTGTGCAATGACATGCACTTGATTGACACTCCTGAACAAAGTCATGATGTTGCATCCCAGTGTGAGACAACCGAAGGCGTCGTGTATGTACCCGCACTGCTTGGCCTTGGAACTCCGCGTTGGGACTACGGCGCCCGTGGTTCACTGTTTGGAATTACTCGCGGCACATCGCGTAGCCACATTGTGCGCGCAGTACTTGAAGGCATCGCGCACCGTGGAACCGACCTCATCGAATCTGCGGAAACTGATTCAGGACTCACCACCACTTCGGTTCGCGTTGACGGCGGAATGAGCAAGAACCCCACCTTCGTGCAGGCGCTCGCCAATGCATCCCAGCGCACGATCGAAGTGTCTCCCGTCACCGAGGCAACAACGCTTGGGGCTGCGTTTTTGGCAGGCGTGGCAGTGGGAACATGGAAATCGTTACCGGAAGCGGTTAGCACGTGGTCTCCTGCCTCAATAGTGGCTCCAAATAAGGCTTTGGACCGCGCACAATGGAACGAGGCACTGAATCGTGCATCGGGTTGGATACCTGAGTTATCGGCTCTTGACTTCTAGATTGTTAGCGCCCCAATAGGGCAGAATTTGTCAGTACTTGGAAAGGAACAATCACGTGACCACCGCGCAAGCACGCTTCCCGCGCAGCACGCCACCAGCGCAACCATCAGATGCCGACAAGCAACTGTTGCAGTTTGCTCAAGGTGTTGAGCTCGCCGCTCGCGACCTGTACAAGAAGGCTGCCGATTCTGGAAAGTATGCAGATGATGAGTTGGCGATGTTGACGCTGTTTGGAGAACACCACAACTCGTATGCGCAAGCAATGAATGGTCTCATTGGTAAGGCTGCAACAAACACTCGCAATGATTCGTTGTACTCAACTCATGTTGGCCAACTCGCATCACCACAGTCGGCATATGCGTCGTTGCAATCACTTGAGAACACACTTGCTGCCACCAACACCGACATTCTTGGACAGTTGGCAGGATTAGACGCAGCAAGAATTCTGGCTTCAATCATCACCATCGAAGCTCGTATGGCTGCGGTGTTCGGAACATTGCCATCACTCAGCATCACTTCAGCCATGAATGCAAGCGCAAACTCGCTTGCACCAAAAATCGCACAAGTCAAAATGGCTACAACCGAAACGACGGTGGCACCATGAACAACATTTCACGTCGTGATGCACTCCGCGTAGGCGGACTTTCAGTATTTGGTGCAGCGTTCCTCGCTGCATGTGGCAAGCAATCTGGCGTAGTGCCAAGTGCAAACATTTTGAGCGAAGGTGCAGTAACACCAACCACCGCACTTCCAGAGGGCGTAGTTACTGACACCGTCCTTCTTCGCACTGCTGCTTCACTTGAATACAACGCAATCGAGCTCTACGACCTCATTTTGAATGACGGCATGTTGACAGGCGATTATGCGAAGTTGACAGACGCCGTAAAGCGTTTCCGTGATGATCACCAGGCGCATGCAAACACTGTCAATGCGCTTGCAGTTTCACTTGGAGGAAAAGCCCACACGTGCGCAAATGACCGCATGAACAGGTTGTACATTCAGCCAGCATTGAAGTTGGTAACTGAAAAGGGCAACCCTGACACCAGTCGCGACATCATTGCGCTTGTCCATGCAATGGAGAACATCGGCGTTCAGACCTACCAAGGTTTTGTAGCAACACTTACTGCACCATCGTTACGTGCCGAGGTAATGCGCATTGCAACCGATGAGGCTCGTCATTCAGTTGTCTTCGCACAGGTGTTGAACGGTGGTTATGCATCGGTTGGACCAACCAACAATGAGACCACTGGCAAGCCAAACATCGCTTCGGTACCTGCTGCATTCGGTTCACTCTCGAGCGTGTTGCTGTCAGTTGGAACGCCAAATGCCGACAATCTGAAGCCGACGTTGACTCTTGAAACACCAAGCCTCAATGGCTTGATCTACGACTTCGTCGACTGCCAATAACTCGCCCGTACACTTACCTCGACGGTGAGTAGGTCGGATGATCGCGGGTAATGGTGCTTGCACCACTATCTGAGGAAAGTCGGGGCTTCACAGGACAGAGTGCCGGCGAGAGTCGGGTCGGGGCAACTTGACGCAAGGTTCAACAGAGAACAAACCGCCGATGAGCGCAGTCGCAAGATTGCGAAACAGGTAAGGGTGAAACGGTGCGGTAAGAGCGCACCAGCACGTGAGGCAACTTGCGTGGCTTGGGGCCACCATTCGAAGCAAGACCATGCAGTGGGCATGAGCTGTCCGTTCGTTTGTTGTTCGCAACAAACAACCCACGGGTAGGTTGCATAGAGGGATGATCATCGATTACAGAACCCCGCTTACAGACCAACTCACCGTCACTTATTTAGGGTTGCGAAGTTTGATCGTTGTTCAATTGCCTGCGTGTCCAAACGATAAGTAGCACGCCAATAATTTCGAGCGGAATGTTGATGAGACCCCGATCAAATACCGGCAACGCGTAGTCGCCAAACTTCAATCCAGAAATTGGCCACCAGAACATCTTGGTGTTTGTGAACGCGCCATCAAAAACCAGGTGCAAAAACATGCCAATGACAACAGCCAGCATTTTGCTTCGCGACTTCTTGCGACCGTATGTAATCAACATGACCGCAGCCATGATGGCGACCATGGTGACCACACTGTGGAGAGGCCCTGCGTGGCCAAGAAACACTTCGATGACATCTGGAGCAAGAGCACCTGCAACAACTAAGCGGTACGCAAATTTTTTATCGTGGAACACAAACCAAATGGTTGCAATGGAAGTGCCGATAAACCAAAAGAACATGACTACCTAAAATACGATAAAACTGCCGCAGTGCGGGCATTCAGGCAATTCAGATTCGGACATTGCGCGCATCGAGTTGATTTCACCCTGCGAGATATCAAGATGGCATGATCCACATGTTGGTCCAGTAAGGCGGCACACTGCCCCATCTGGTCGATGCTTTCGCTTTGCTTCATAGGTTGACATCAGGGAAGGAGGTACAACAAGAGACTGTGCGCTTCTTTGCTCGATGAGCGCTGCAATCTCTGCATCAATTTTTTGCTTTGCCGAACTCAGCGCCATAGTTGCGGCAGCCAACGTGCTTTTTGCACTCGTCTGCACCGGAACTAATTCGTTTTTCTTGCTTTCGTTTTCCTCAACAACACCCATGAGCTCAAGTTCGCGATCATCAAGAGCACTTCTCTCGGTTGTAACCGTGGCAATTTCG
>Ga0114967_10000727_pt1 | contig 28185 bp, 24 predicted proteins | sample M_130628_MF_Meta_FD_92639 | JGI IMG/M metagenome (GOLD analysis project Ga0114967, IMG submission 92639) | Freshwater microbial communities from Lake Montjoie, Canada to study carbon cycling - M_130628_MF_MetaG | ecosystem: Environmental > Aquatic > Freshwater > Lake | place: Lake Montjoie...
AGTGCTGAAACCGCCAATAAGGTGAGAATTATGATGGAGAGTGTTGTTTCTGCAGAAGGAACCGCACCAAATGCAGCAATACCTGGCTATCGAGTAGCTGGTAAAACTGCAACCGCTAACCGATATAACGATATTTGTGGTTGTTATTCTGGATATACCGCTTCATTTATCGGCTTCGCACCCTCTGATGCACCCAAGTATGTAATTTCGGTAACTATCCAAGATCCCAAGGGAATGCACTACGGCGGCGTCTTAGGTGGGCCAGTATTTAAGAAAGTAATGTCATTTGTTCTTGAATCAAAGCATATTCCACCTACCGGTACCAAGATCGTGCCCGTAGCTCTTAACGAGAAAGAGTTAAAATTGGCCTTAGCTAAAGCTAAGACCCAAGCCACAACTACTACTGCGAGCGGCAGACTTTAATATGTTACGACCACACGATCCAATTTCTGGACGAACTCTTCGTGCGGTCAGCGAACTTATTTCAGCGTTCTCAAATTCTACAGATTTGGAAAAGATTTTAATCACCGGAGTTTCAATTGATTCACACCAAATTGAAACTGGAGATTTATTTGTTGCAGTTGCCGGCGCTAAAGTTCACGGAGCAACTTATGCCGGTGATGCTAAATTAAAAGGCGCAGTAGCAGTTCTGACTGATGAAGTTGGTGCAGCGCTCATTACCGATTTGCCAGTATTAGTAGTTGCTGACCCTCGTGCAACTGCAGGAGTGATATCTGCTTGGTTGCACAACGAGCCAATGCGCGACATGTTTAGTGTTGGGGTAACTGGCACTAATGGCAAGACCACTGTAACGACCTTGCTTCATCAAATTGCAATGGCAGCGGGTAGGCAAAGTGGTTTAGTCGGAACTGTTGAAACTCGAATTGGCGATGAAGTTGTTGAAGCGCTTCGTACCACTCCGGAGGCACCAGAACTGCAGTCTCTGGCAGCTGTAATGCGTGAGCGACATATGCGCAATCTCTTTATGGAAGTTTCTAGCCACGCAGTCTCCCTAAATCGAATCGGTGGTTCGCATTTTGATATTGCCGCATTTACAAATCTGTCCCAAGATCACTTGGATTTTCACGGTGACATGGATTCCTACTTTGCGGCCAAGGCCGCTCTTTTTAGCTACAAATATGCTGATACTGCCTACATAAATATTGATTCAATCTGGGCAAAGAAGTTACTTGAAACACAAGAATTACCAGTAGTTTCAATTTCGCGTTATTTGAATTCAGCCGATTGGTACTTCGAGAGAATTGAATTTGGCACAAATTGGACAAGTATTGCAATCCGAGGTACCGGTGGAATACTGATCGAGACCAACACAAAATTAGTAGGTGATTTCAATTTAGATAATTTGCTAATGGCGATCGCAATTTGTGTGACTAGCGGCATTGACCCGATCGATATAGCAACTATTACACCTTCGCTTATTGGCGCTGAAGGCCGACTTGAGAAAGTTGACTTGGGCCAGTCATTTACGGCGTTAGTTGATTATGCGCACTCGCCAGATTCTGTGAAAAGCGTCTTAGAAACTTTGCGGAAAAGTACTACTGGAAAAGTTATTGCTGTCTTGGGTTGCGGTGGTGATCGTGACAAGGGCAAGCGACCGCTAATGGGCGCAGCACTATTAGCTGGCTCTGACATCGCAATATTTACCAGCGATAATCCACGAAGTGAAGACCCAACTCAAATAATCAACGAGATGGTCTCTGGCCTTACTTTGCCTGTTACGAGTGCAATTGAAATTGATCGCAAGCGAGCGATTGAAATCGCTGTGGCAGCTGCAAAACCTGGCGACGTAGTTGTGCTCCTAGGAAAAGGACATGAACCAGGCCAAGAGATCGCTGGTGTAAAACATAACTTTGATGATCGGTTAGAACTCGCCGCTGCGATAGAGGCGACCCCATGATCAAGTTATCAGCGCGCGAAATCTCCTTGATTGTAAATGGCTCACTTCACGGTGATGAAAATCTTATGGTTACGAATCCACCAGTATTTGATTCACGCAAAGCTAAAGCGGGCTCACTCTTTCTGGCTTTGGTTGGCGAAAACACTGATGGCCATAAGTTCAGCGCTGACGCTTTCGCTAACGGCGCAGTTTTGGCACTTACTACCCAAGTAATTGATCAGCCTTGCGTAGTCGTATCAAACGTGATGCAGGCGGTAGCGGATCTAGCGAAATTTGTGCGAGTGCAGTTAACAAATTTAACAGTTATCGGAATCACTGGGTCGCAAGGAAAGACCACAACTAAGGACTTACTTAACTACATACTTTCTTCAGTTGGTGAAACTGTGGCACCAGTAGGTTCATTTAATAATGAATTAGGTGTGCCGCTGACAATTTTAGAATGTAATGAAAGTACTAAGTACTGTATTGTCGAAATGGGTGCTCGCCATGTTGGCGATATCTCAGCTCTTTGCGAAATTGCTAAACCAGATATTGGCGCAGTACTAAAAGTTGGTAACGCACATGTCGGTGAGTTTGGATCTCGCGAAGCAATTGCCCAAGCCAAATCAGAGTTAGTTACTTCACTAGTCAGTGGCGGTACTGCAATTCTGGGAACCTATGATCAATTCACTCCCGCTATGAGAGTTGCCGATGGGGTAGCAGTACTTACCTTTGGCGAAAGAAGTGATTGCAATGTGCGGGCTGCAGATGTTGAGATTCGTGAAGGTCGTCCACACTTTGATCTAGTTACTAAATCTGGTCGAGCCGCTGTTGGTATGCGGTTAGTCGGGCTACATCAAATTCCGAATGCGTTAGCAGCAGCAGCGATCTCAAGTGCGTTGGGATTATCGGTGGATCAAATAGCTGGGGCCCTTTCGATGGCTGAACTTGCCAGCAAGTGGCGAATGGAAATTTTTGAATTAGATGGCAAGTTAATGATTAATGATTCATATAACGCAAACCCTGAATCAATGGCGGCCGCACTTCGAACACTGGCACTTTTTGCGCAAGAACGTGGCGGCTCATCTTGGGCAGTCTTAGGCAAAATGCATGAATTAGGGGCAACTGAGAATTCAGACCACGCTGCCATTGGAGAACTGGTAAGTGATTTGGCGATTGATCACCTAGTGACCGTTTCCATGCCCGCATATGGTCAAGGGGTTCCTCGCGATAGCGAAACTAAAGTGCATGAATTACTTCAGAAGGATTTAGTAGTTAAGTTATTGAATCAGATGCAATCCGGTGATGTGTTGCTTGTAAAAGCATCCCGAGCCGAACATTTCGAGGAAATAGCCCAAGAAGTAGCAGCAAACTGGCAAACTGAGGCAAGAAAGAAGGATGACGAATAAATGAGACAAGTCCTGATCTCGGGTGCGGTGGCGCTCTTCTTCGCATTATTCGGCACCCCAGTTTTGATTCGCCTGTTAGCTAAACGCGGTTATGGGCAAATTATTAGAGATGACGGTCCAAGCTCACATCATACAAAGCGTGGCACTCCAACTATGGGTGGCTTAATAATCATTTTCGCAGCTATCGCTGGTTATTTAGCAAGTCATGGCCTGACCCAAACAGCAATGACCGCCTCAGCTCTCTTAGTCATTGCACTTGTCATTGGTCTTGGGTGTATCGGTTTCTTGGATGACTGGCTAAAAGTTTCTCGAGAAAAATCTTCGGGTTTAAAGGGAAGATACAAAATTGTTGGGCAAGTGGTAGTTGCAGCGACTTTTGGATATTTTGGAATTAAATTTGCCGATAATGAAGGTCTCACGCCAATCTCCCTAAATTTATCGGTAGTTCGAGATACCAGTATTGTGCTTGGCGCAGTTGCCGTAGTTATCTGGATTGCATTAATGGTAACGGCTACTAGTAATGGGGTTAATTTAACTGATGGGCTCGATGGCTTAGCAACTGGCGCATCAGTGATGACATTTTTAGCTTTTATTTTGATTGGAATTTGGGAGTTTGGCCAAGGCTGTTCGATTGCTATTGACGTAGCCATGACTTCTGATTTAGCTAGTGGTTGCTATTCCGTGCGAGACCCATTGGACTTAGCCGTATTAGCTGCCGCTCTTGCTGGCGCGTGCACTGGTTTTCTGTGGTGGAATGCTTCGCCAGCAAAAATATTCATGGGTGATACCGGATCATTAGCACTCGGCGGTGCTTTAGCAGGACTAGCTAGCACTTTAAGAGTTCAACTTTTATTGATTCCACTCGGTGGACTTTTTGTAATCATCACAATGTCAGTCATTATCCAAACACTTTATTTTAAAGCAACTGGTGGAAAAAGAATTTTTAGAATGGCTCCGCTACATCATCACTTTGAATTAAAAGGTTGGGGCGAAGTAACTATTGTGCTTCGCTTCTGGATCATTTCCGGGCTATGCGTAGCTCTTGGTTTAGGTCTTTTCTACGCTCAATGGCTAAGCCTTAAAGGCTAAGAGATGTCCATTACTCCGCTAGTTCCATTGTCACAAGTAACGACGCTCGGCGGCGTAGCTATTGCCCATGCACAAATGTTGGTACTCGGAGGCGGAGTTACTGGTCGATCGGTCGCTCAAGTTTTAAGCAAAATGGGTGCTGAGGTTTCTGTTTATGACGAGAGCGAGAGTAGTGAGTTTGATTTTCAGCGAGTGACGCTTCAAGATATTTCTAGTACCAACTGGGCAGCCGCGGTCGTTTCGCCAGGCTGGCGCCCTAGCCATCCAGTTATTGCCGATCTTCGAAATCGCGAGATTCCATTACTAAATGAAATTGATTTGGCCTGGGAAATTAAGCAACAGGTAGCACCAGGGCAGAAGTGGCTCGCGGTAACCGGTACTAACGGCAAAACGTCAACGGTCGAACTTACCGAATCGATTTTTAAAGCAGCGGGTATCAGTGCTTTCGCGTGCGGCAATGTCGGAACCCCAGTAATTGAAGCGGTTATCTCTGAACAAAAGTATGACTATTTAGTTCTAGAACTTTCCTCATTTCAACTTCATTGGTCGGAGTCGGCCGAATTTGTAGCTGGTGCAATATTAAACATCGCACTTGATCACATAGATTGGCATGGCTCTTTTTCTGAGTATGCAAAAGCGAAACTTGATTTGTTGAGCCGCTCAGTGACTGCGATCCTAAACGGTGATGATTCAGCAGTTGTTGAGGGTAGTACTCATTGGCAAGGACGAAAAGTTTTCTATACCTTGCAAACTCCGAGGCCAGGTGAAATAGGGTTAGTTGAGAATCTCTTGGTTGACCGAGCATTTGTGATTGATCCATTAGAAGCGGCCATGTTCGGTGAATTAAATGAAGTGAAACCAACTGCGCCGCATTCAGTTTCCAACGCATTAGCGGCTGCGGGGCTAGCCCGAGCTATCGGGATTGACCATGAGGTAATTCGCGAAGCAATTAAGCAGTTTCGACCAGGCCGTCATCGCATCGAATTAGTGTTAGAACAGAACGGAATTCGCTGGATTGATGACTCCAAGGCAACCAATCCGCATGCCGCCCAAGCCTGCCTAATGTCAGAGTTGAGCGTGGTTTGGATAGCCGGGGGGCTCGCTAAAGGCGCCGAGATGAGTGATTTGATTGCCCAAGTAGGTTCACGATTGCGCGGTGTTGTTTTGATCGGCACTGATCGAGAGTTAATTGCCGATGAGCTGCAAACTAAATTTCCAAATGTGCCCTTGATCCGAGTAGATCCAAAACCTGGCCATGATCGAAGTAGCGCAAATAATGATTTCATGGATCAGGTAGTTAGAGAGGCAAAACTTCTAGCCAATGTTGGCGACACAGTTCTACTGGCACCAGCTTGTGCATCGATGGATCAATTTGTTTCATACGGCGATCGCGGTGATCGTTTTGCTAAATCAGTTCGAGAAATAGTGGGTAATAATGACAACGCAAGTTAAGCGCAGCAAGCTACTACAGCCATTTAATACTTTTGCGCTCTTTGCCATTTGCGTAACAGCTTTAAGTATCCTTGGTTTGGTAATGGTGTTCTCTGCATCGACAATTTATTCGACCAAAGTAAATGGCAACACATATGGAACATTTATCAGACAACTTTTCTATCTGTTCATGGCTCTGCCAATTGGCTGGGTAGCAGCAAAGTTGCGACTTAATTTATGGCGGGCAATAGGCAGATTTTCACTATTGGTTTCACTCGGACTATTGGCGGTTTTACTTATTCCAGGCGTTGGGCATGCAGTTAATGGAAACCGAAATTGGATTGGCATCGGAGCATTTGTCGTTCAACCGTCTGAGTTCGCTAAATTCCTGATGATTCTTTGGGCCGCAACCATGTTGGCCCAGTATGAAAATGCTGGAATTGTGCGAACAAATGTATTAAAGCTAATTGTGCCTGGTTATATTGGCGTTCTAATCTTTGTCTTAGCTGGTAAAGACTTAGGAACTGCTGCCGTAATCGGTGCAACAATGGCGGGTTTATTATTTATTTCGGGAATCCCACTTCGACTTTTTGGCACGATTTCAGCGTTAGGTATGGCTGGCGTGAGTGTTCTAATTTTAAGTGCTCCCTATCGAGCAGCTCGATTCTTGGTTGTTTTTAACCCGTTTGCTGAAGGTGACTATAAGAATTATGGATGGCAACCAGCACATAGTTTGATGGGTCTGGCAACGGGCGGATTATTAGGCGTTGGCCTAGGCGCCAGTCGGCAAAAATGGGGTTATTTAGCTGAAGCACATACAGATTTTATCTTCTCGGTAATCGGCGAAGAGTTAGGACTACTGGGAACTATCGGAACCATATTGCTTTTCTGCGGGTTAATTTTCGCAATTTTCCGAATCGCAATCCGTGCCAATGACCCAATGGTCAGATTTACCTGTGCCGGTATTGGTATCTGGATCTCAATACAGTGCTTCTTTAATATTGGTTCGGCAATTAGTTTGGTTCCGGTAGTTGGCGTAACGCTACCGTTAATTTCATATGGTGGCTCATCATTAATTGCTACCTACTTAGCGCTAGGTTTTGTCTTAGGTGCTGCTCTTCGTGATCCTGAAGTCGCTCGTGGTATTCGAGAGTTTCGAAAGTCCAATTCTAAATGAAGATCGTTCTAGCCGGAGCTGGCACAGCTGGACATATCGAGCCAGCTTTAGCAGTTGCTGATGAGTGGCGAAAAGAATTTCCAAAGTGTGAGTTTGAGTTTGTCGGTACAACAGCAGGGCTTGAAAATGTTTTAGTCACTACTGCTGGATATAAATTAAGCACAATTCCAAAAGTTACAATGCCGCGATCATTATCTCCGGCGGGTTTATTAGCTCCATTTCGTTTTGCCCAAGCGCTTTCGAGATCGTTGCAGCTGGTAAATGGTGCTGACTGTGTAATCGGGTTTGGTGGTTATGTATCAGCTCCCACTTACTTAGCGGCAGCATTACGCCGAGTTCCATTTGTGGTGCATGAAGCAAATGCAATTCCTGGTTGGGCAAATAGGTTCGGGGCGCTTTTAGGTGGGGCGTTGGCAGTTGGTAAGCCAGTGAAAGCTGGAAGATTTAGAAAAGCCGAAGTTGTTGGCTTGCCACTTAAATCAGCGATTAGCGCGGCTATGGATAGTGCAAAAAGTGATTGGCCGACAGCGCGCCGCTCAGCAAAAGCAAAACTTGGACTCAAATCAGATAAACCTTTGCTGCTAGTTATGGGTGGATCACAGGGTTCGGCTGCTATTAATTCAATTATTGCGAATTCCCTTGCTCAATTACTCACCGACTTTGAAGTAATTCACTCAGTTGGCGGAAAGAATCAACTACCACCAGCAACCGCTAGCTATCAGCCGGTTTCCTATATTGAAGATATGGCTACCGCCTACTTAGCTGCTGATCTAATCATCGGTCGAAGTGGCGCAATCACTTGCGCTGAAGTCAATGCACTGGGTAAGTATGCGATCTTTGTTCCGTTAGCAATTGGCAATGGTGAGCAATCCCGCAATGCTGACTACCTAGTTGAACAAGGTCGCGCGCTGGTAGTCCCACAAAGTGAGTTAAACGCACAGTGGCTGCTAAAGAATTTGGCTAGCGCCGTGTCAAAATCTCAAGAATTTACCGCTGGAAATGAAAGTGATCGCGCCGCCGCCGCAAATATTGTTAAGTTAATGCGTCGTCATGCCAGAATTGATTAAATGAAGCCGAACCTAACTTTGCCAGAGTTGATTGGTAAACGCGTGCACTTCATCGGCATAGGTGGTGCTGGCATGAGCGGCTTAGCTCGTATTTCACTTTCACATGGCATCAAAGTTTCTGGCTCTGATGCCAAGGATTCAAATGTCGTAGTGGCCTTAACCGCACTTGGCGCGAAAGTTGCAGTAGGACATAAGGGCGATAACGTCGAAGGAGCAGATTTAGTTGTGTACTCAACTGCAATTTCTGAGAGTAATCCAGAGCGGTTGCGGGCGATTGAATTAGGAATACCAGTTATCGCACGAGCAACTGCATTAGCACTTTTGATGTCAGAGGCTAAGAGTATTGCAGTCGCAGGTACGCACGGAAAAACAACAACTTCATCGATGCTCACTGTTGCGCTTCAAGCAACAGGTGCCGATCCATCTTTTGCTATCGGAGGCACGATTACAGCATCTGGCTCCAATGCACATCGTGGTACTGGCGAGTTCTTTGTGGCCGAAGCCGATGAATCAGATGGCTCATTCGTTGCTTATCATCCGTTTGGCGCGATAATTACAAATATTGAATACGATCATGTCGACTTCTTTGCTGATGAGAGCGCGGTTTTTGCGGTATTTGAGGATTTCATTACAACCATCGATAGCGAAGGATTCTTAATTTATTGCAATGACGATAAAGGTGCCCGAAAGCTGGGCAGTTCAGTTACCAGCAAACGTACCTATACTTACGGCACCTCACCAGATTCTGATTTAGTCATTGATCAAATATCTCTTTTACCCCTTGGTTCAAGCGGACGAGCTATCTGGCATGGAAAAGTTATTGGCAAACTAGAACTAAACGTTCCCGGCCACCACAACTTAATGAATGCGGCAGCCGCATTGGCAGCTGGAATAGTTCTTGAGCAAAACCCTGGTGAAATGATTGATGGCTTAGCAACTTTTAAAGGCGCAGGCAGACGTTTTGAAATTAAAGGAACCGTAAATGGAACTCGCGTAATTGATGACTATGGTCACCATCCAACTGAAATCGAAGTGACTTTAACTGCTGCGCGTAGATTTGCGGGTGATGGCCGCCTAATCGTAGTTTTCCAGCCCCATCGATATTCACGTACTAAAGCTTTCATTGAAAATTTTGCCGCCGCCTTAGATTTAGCGGACGAAGTTATCGTGCTTGAAATTTATGCCGCTAGCGAGAAGCCGATAGCCGGGATAAGTTCAGCAGCGATTGTTGAAAGAATGAAGCATGGCAAATTCATTCCAAACTTTATGGCCGCAGTTGAAGCAGTTGTTAATTCAGCCAAACCTGGTGATGTGATAATTACGCTTGGAGCTGGTGACGTAAGTTCGTTGGCCCCGATTATCGTAGAAGAACTAGCCAAATAGATGTTCCTACGAAAGCATCGACTTTTTACGCTTCTAGCCATCCTTCTAACAACCGGACTTGCCTATCTACTTGGTTGGTCGGATGTTCTAACAATTAAAGAGATTAGTTATTCCGGTGCGCCAACGAAAAATAGTGAAGCAGCTGTAAAGAGTTTGGCCAATATACAAATTGGTGAACGGCTGGCAAGAATTCAAACGCGTAAAGTCGCAGCGCGCTTACAAACTTTGCCATGGGTTAACAACGCGGATATTTCACGTAACTGGACTTCTGGAAAAGTAGTGGTTGCAGTAACAGCTCGGGTACCGATTGCAACTTTTAATGGGCAATTGATGGATGCAACAGGTGAAAGATTTGAGTTGCCAGGCGGTTATAAAGCTAAATTGCCTTCGGTTTTTGCCACAGATGCCAAGAGTGGTTTAGCTGCAATCAGATTATTTACGAAATTGCCAACAGAATTCTCAACCCGCACTTCAGCCTTTACTGCGACTTCTCCAGAAAATATTAATTTCAAAATTGTCGAAGGAAAGCGATCGCTAATGGTTATTTGGGGATCTGATGTTGAAATAGATCTGAAACTAAAGGTATATAAGGCTTTAGTGGCACTGCCGGAGAATTCAATAATCAATAGAATTGATCTAACTGAACCTCGTTCGCCAATTGTGAAATGAATTTTTGTTGAAAATATAGTTAAAATAAAAAATAAAAAAGATGCGTGGCGGTCTTTGCCTACCCGACCTACAAAGAATAGTTTCGCCTATATATCAGGCGTAACAGTGATTCTCAACTTGAGGTTTACTGTTCTTTAGGAGGATAAAAAGTGGCTTCACCACAGAATTATTTAGCGGTCATCAAAGTTGTCGGAATTGGTGGCGGTGGAGTTAATGCAATTAATCGCATGATCGACGTTGGTTTAAAAGGTGTCGAGTTCATTGCAATTAATACTGATGCGCAACATTTATTAATGAGTGATGCTGATGTGAAATTAGATATCGGTCGCAAATCAACTAAAGGTCTTGGTGCAGGTGCTGCACCTGAAAAAGGTCGCGAAGCTGCGCTAGATCACGCCGATGAAATTGAAGAAATTTTGCGCGGCGCAGATATGGTTTTTGTAACTGCGGGCGAAGGCGGAGGCACGGGCACGGGTGGTGCACCAGTTGTGGCAAAGATTGCTCGCGATCTGGGTGCGTTAACAATTGGTGTTGTAACTCGCCCATTTAGTTTTGAAGGAAAGATTCGCCAATCACAAGCCGATATTGGAATCGAAGAACTTCGCAGCGAAGTAGATACTTTGATTGTTATTCCAAATGATCGCTTGTTGGCAATTAGTGATCGCAGCATTACCGCAGTTGATGCATTTAAATCAGCCGATCAAGTTCTCCTCTCAGGTGTTCAGGGAATAACTGAAATCATCACCCAACCAGGTTTAATTAACTTGGACTTCGCCGATGTTAAAACTGTTATGACCGATGCTGGTTCTGCACTGATGGGAATCGGATCTGCGCGTGGTGAAGATCGCGCTCGTCGAGCTGCCGAATTGGCAATTTCCAGCCCGTTACTTGAAGCATCAATTGATGGCGCAATGGGGGTATTGCTTTCCGTTGCTGGCGGATCAGATTTAGGTCTCTTTGAAATTAACGAAGCTTGCGAGCTGGTTCAGGCTTCGGCTCATCCAGAAGCACGCATAATCTTTGGTACCACGATTGATGATGCGCTAGGTGACGAAGTCCGCATAACTGTTATTGCAGCTGGTTTTTCTGGGGGAGAGCCAAAGAAGGTATCGGTCCCAGTAATTAATGCAGCCGCCCTTTCTGGTAACGCTAATCCACTACCCGTTAATGATCCAATTTCAGTGGCACTTGATCTAGATGCCGATCGACCTTTGCGTCCACGCGTAAAGTTTGAAGAGCTAGTTTCTGAAGATGATATTGATGTGCCTGACTTTATGAAATAGAAATGGATAGATTCTTCACTAATCGCCATGGTGGTTTTAGCCATGGCGATTATTCTTCCTGGAACTTGGCGAGCCATGTTGGAGATGATCCAGCAGCTATCGAACTAAATCGAGCGAAGTTACATAAGCAAGTTGGCAATTTTGCAATTATGTCGCAAGTTCATGGTGACACCGTCGTCGTACTTGATGAATTGCCGGCTGAAGTTCCAGTTGCCGATGCGTTAATTACTGCAAACCCAGATTTAGCTTTGGTTGTCATGGTGGCTGATTGCATACCATTGCTCTTGCGGAGTGAAGAATTAGTAGCAGCAGTACATGTCGGAAGAGCGGGGCTTATGAATTCCGTTGCCTTAAAGACAGCTACCAAGATGCGCGAACTTGGAGCGACCCAAATTTCTGGTTTGATTGGACCAGCTATTTGCGGCAGCTGCTATGAAGTTCCACTGGGTTTACACGATCAAGTAAGTGCAGTGCACCCGTTAGCAAGTAGTAAAACTACTATCGGCACGCCAGCGTTAGATTTACCTAACGCGCTAATTGCGGCTCTCGCGGCAGTCGATGTTCCAGTTGAAAACTTAAGTCATTGCACGCTAGAAGATGAAAGTTATTTTTCTTATCGTAGGAATCAAGTAACCGGACGTCAAGGTGGGGTTATTAAATTATGAGTAATCGCAAAGAAGAGATTGCTCATAATTTGCAGGTAGTCAAAGAGCGAATCAGTGCTGCTGCAAAGTCAGCAAGCAGGGACCCGGCTGAGATTAAGTTGATCGTTGTAACTAAGACTTTTCCTATTTCTGATCTCGAAATTCTGCGTGAATTAGGCGAATCACAATTCGGTGAAAATCGAGATCAAGAAGCTGCGCCCAAAGCTGAATTAGTTTCGGCAACTTGGCATTTCCAAGGCCAGATCCAAAGCAATAAAATTAAATCTATCTGCGAGTGGGCTGATGTAGTTCATTCAATTTCCAGCGAAAAAGAGATCTTAAAATTCGGCCAAAGCCCGCGTAAACATCAAGTTTTCTTGCAAGTCTCCCTAGATGGACAAGAAGGTCGAGGAGGCGCTAGTCCGACAGATTTGGCTCAATTAGCTGATTTAGTAAACGAAAGCAACAACTTAGAACTTTTGGGACTGATGGCAGTTGCGCCCTTAGATGTAGAGCCGGAAAAAGCATTCGCTGGTTTGGCCCTGATAAAACAGGGGTTTGCCGAACAATTCCCAAATTCAAATTTTTTATCTGCGGGAATGAGTAGTGATTTTGAAGCCGCGATTAAGTTTGGTGCGACACACATTCGGGTAGGTAGTTCAATCCTTGGTTCCAGATCACCCCACTAGTAAACTTCTTCTATGGCATTTTCAGTAGGTAAAGTCGCGACCTTCTTAGGTCTTAAGGACGATCCAGAACTTCAGGAAGTTGCAGTTGTTCGGGAACCAATGCGCACTCCTCCCGGAGTATCTATTCGTGAGCCTCGTGGCGTAGCGGCACGCAATGTTGCCTCACGTCCAGTAGTTGTGCAGCCTGAACTCTCACAAATGGATCGCATCGTTACTTTGCACCCACGCACCTATAGTGAGGCGCGCGCAATTGGCGAGCAGTATCGCGAAGGTAATCCAGTAATTATGAATCTAAGTGATATGGAAGAAACCGAGCGCAAGCGCTTAGTGGACTTCGCAAGTGGTTTGGTATTCGGCCTTCACGGAAGCATTGAACGCGTAACATCAAAAGTATTTTTGCTTTCACCAGAAAATGTCAGTGTCAGCAACGATGCAAAGACTGCAGCCGCAGAAGCATCTTTTTTCAACCAGAGCTGATTCTTAGATGTTTAGTATTGGCGGCTTGATCGCCGATTTACTGCAACTCTTTTTACTCTGCTTGTTTCTTCGATTAATTCTGGATTATGTCCGCATGGCTAAGCCTGATTGGCGGCCACGCGGAGTTCTTCTAATTGCGGCAGATTTTATTTATGCCGTAACCGACAAGCCACTTGGTTTCGTACGCCGCTTTGTGAAGCCTCTTCGAATCGGTGGAATAAGCATCGATCTATCAATGCTTATTCTCTTCATCGTAATTTCGCGAATCGCTCCGCTGCTGCGCGCTTTTTAGTTAGCTCTGCTTGACTAACTTAACCGTTAAACCAAGTTCGTTTTCTCCCAAAATAAGTGCGCCATCTGCCTGCATTTGGGTAGCAAGTACTTCGCCTTGGATATGCAACAAGTCTGATGCGATAGCAGTCATAACATCGGCGTTGGCGTTGTACGAGACATTGATTCGGTCAGAGATTTCAAAACCATTAGTTTTGCGAGCATCTTGAATAAATCGCACAACTTCGCGCACCAGTCCGGCACTTATCAGGGCCGGACTTAGCGCTAAATCAAGAGCAACGCTCTCGCCATCATGGCTAGCCACATTCCAACCAGTCTTAGGAGTTTCGGTTACGACTAAGTCATCGAGAGTAATTTCCCACGAGCCAACTTTCGCTGATGCGTTAGCACGAAGCGTTGCCACTAATTCAGCCGGATTTTTGGTGGAAATTGCTTTAGCAATATCTTGCACCGCACCACCAAATTTTGTACCCAGCGTGCGGAAGTTCGCCTTTATTGAGATATCAACTAGTTCGCCATCAGCGCTTGCGATATCTTCTAGATCAATCACATTTAACTCTTCGGCGATCTGTTCTTTCATTGAAGCCGGCAGAGCTGCCCAACCCTTAGCTGAGATCAATGCTCGTTGCAACGGTTGGCGAATCTTGACACCACTTTCGGCGCGAGCAGCTCGGCCTAATTCCACGATTCGCTTAGTAAGTGCAACTTGAGCAGATAGCGTTTGATCAATCTCGGATTTATCAGCGACTGGGAAATTTGTTAAGTGAACCGAGGCGGCTGCATCTGCATCAACTGGGCGCACTAGAACTTGCCAAACTTCCTCGGTAATGAATGGCACCATTGGCGACATTAATTGGGTGAGAACAACTAGGGATTCGTGCAAAGTCGCCATAGCAGCAACATCGCCATCCCAGAATCGGCGACGAGATCTGCGAACATACCAATTAGAAAGATCATCGATGAATGCAGCTAGCCCTTTACCTGCGCGCTGTGAATCGAAATCACTTAGTGCTTCGTCAACTTCAATGATCAATGATTGCAATTCACTATTTATCCAGCGATCCATTAGTGGGCGAGTGGCCATCTCCGGAGCTTGGGACAGCTCAAAGTTTGCAGCTTGTGCGTATAGGGCATGGAAAGAAACCGTGTTCCAATAAGTTAATAGCGTTTTGCGAATAACTTCAGTGATGGCTTCGTGCCCAACTCGACGGGCAGACCAAGGTGAACCAGCAGCCAACATGTACCAACGAATGGCATCGGCGCCATGTTGTTCCATAAGTGCCATTGGTTCTAGAACATTGCCTAAGTGCTTACTCATTTTGCGGCCATCTTTATCAAGAATGTGACCGAGGCAGAGAACGGTTTTATATGATGATTGGTCAAAAACCAGCGTTCCAATAGTCATTAGTGTGTAGAACCAGCCGCGAGTTTGATCGATTGCTTCGCAGATGAAATCAGCTGGGTAGGCCGCAGCAAACTCTTCTTGGGAACCTGCTATGTGTGGGTAACCAAATTGTGCAAACGGCATTGCACCTGAGTCATACCAACAATCAATTACTTCAGGGGTACGAGTCATTGGTTGGTTACATTCTGAACAATTAAAGGAAATGTCATCAACGAATGGCCGATGCGGATCAAGCTTAGAAAGTTCTTGACCAGTTAGTTCGCCGAGTTCAGCCAGGGAGCCAACACAAACTTCATGTTTATTCTCGCAGCGCCAAATTGGCAGTGGCGTACCCCAAAAACGATTTCGGCTTAGCGCCCAGTCAATGTTGTTGTTTAGCCAATCACCATAACGACCAGTCTTAATGGTTTCTGGGTGCCAATCGGTCTTTTCATTCTCGCGAATGAGGGCGTCCTTGATTGAAGTGGTTCGGATATACCAAGAAGGTTGTGCGTAATAAATCAATGCTGTGTGACAGCGCCAGCAATGAGGGTAGGAGTGTTCATATTGCACATGCTTATATAAAACACCGAGCGACTTAAGTTCCTTAACCAACGGCTTGTCAGCATCTTTGAAGAAGAGTCCACCAACTAATTTAACTTCTGGTAAAAACTTGCCATCAGGTGCAATTGGATTCACAACTGGCAAGCCATAAGAACGACAAACCGCTAAGTCATCAGCGCCAAATGCAGGGGATTGATGCACTAATCCAGTGCCATCTTCGGTAGTCACATAAGTTGCTAGAACTACGAAGTGAGAATCTGGAATTTCTACGAAATCAAATGGGCGTTGGTACTTAGTATGTTCAAGCGCGCTACCTGGCATGCTTTGTAAGATTTCCACTTCGCCCTTAAGGGCTGAAATCAGATTCTCTGCCACGATTAAAACTTCGCTACTAGAAACTTCATCTTGCATAGTTGTTACCTTTGCGACCACGTAGGTAACTTCCGGGTGTACAGCGATCGCGGTATTAGATACCAGAGTCCATGGCGTCGTTGTCCAAACTAACAATGCTGCGCCTAGTTCCTGCAGCGGCCCGCTAGTAACTGGAAAACGCACAAATACCGAAGGATCAGTGACAGTTTCATAGCCTTGCGCTAACTCATGATCTGATAAACCGGTTCCACAACGAGGGCAATATGGTGCAACGCGATGATCTTGTACGAGCAAACCTTTTTGCCAAATCTCCTTTAAACTCCACCAAACGCTCTCGACATATTGTGGTGACATAGTCCAGTAAGCCTCTTCGAAATCAACCCAGAAGCCCATGCGATTAGTCATGTCAGTAAATGCACCCACGTGACGTTGCACTGATTCGCGACACTTGTCATTAAAAGCAGCAATTCCAAATTTTTCAATGTCGCCTTTGCCGGAAAAACCAAGTTCTTTCTCAACTGCAATTTCAACTGGCAAACCATGGCAATCCCAACCGGCATTGCGAATTACTTGTTTGCCTTTCATGGTGTGAAAGCGCGGGAAAACATCTTTAAATACGCGCGCTTCAATGTGGTGTGTTCCAGGTAAGCCATTAGCAGTCGGGGGACCTTCGTAGAAAGTCCAGGTGTCAGCACCATTTCGGTTGCTCACTGATTCTTCGAAGACCGAATTTTCTTTCCAAAAAGTCAGGATGGAACGCTCCATGGCAGGCAGATCAATAGCTGCTGGGATTGCGCGAAATGTCATTTACTTCTCCATCTTCATAACTTTCGAAAATGGAGGGACGGGTTTCGCAATTTAGCGATCACCGCGGTACCACCCGCCTTATCCATCGCTTGACTGCAGACAGCCAAAGAAACGATAGATCACTTATTTACTAGCGTTCACTGTCCAGTTCTACCGCGGCAGTAGCCGCCTCTTCTGGAACGCTCACAGGTGATGGCCTGGTCAATGCGCTTTGAACCTGGGCGAATTCTATTCCAAGCGATGGCTGGCTACCAAAATTTATGTGACTTTGCCTAAATTTCACTTTCTTTAAAATGCGCAGCGGTGGCGCGAGTGGCATTTAGCGCTTATTGGGCATAGGGTGCCCCGCGTGCCTACCAAAATAAATGCTAAACCTGCTGTGAAGAAAGCGCCTGCCAAAAAGGCCGCCCCAGCGAAGAAAGCTGTAGCAAAGAAGGCTGCGGCCAAGAAAGCCGCCCCAGCCAAGAAAGCCCCAGCCAAGAAAGCCGCCCCAGCAAAGAAAGTTGCGCCAGTTAAAAAGGCCAAGACCAGTGTTGCTCGACCTGCTGCAACTAAGCCAGCTTCCAGCAAAACAATTGGCAAACCATTTCCAGCCAAAGCCGGATCCAAAACCACAATTAGCGTTGATGAAAAGTCACAAACTGTAAGTGTAAATACCGTTGTAATTGCACCAGTTGAAGTTGTGGTCGAAGAGCGACGACTAGTGATGCCACCTCCACCACGTCCGAATAAGAGTAGTAAGAAGATTGCACCTCTTAAGCCCCTAAAAGCTGCACCATCGCCATTGGTTGCTGCCGAAAGTGAAGGCGCATGGACAGCGGCTGAACTCAAAGCAATTCGCAACGAGATTTCAAAAGAACTAATGCGCTTGAAAGAAGAATTAGCAAAAGTTGAAATTGAGATGGACGATTTGATTCATTCCTCATCTGAAGGTGCTGGCGATGATCAAGCTGATGCTGGTACGAAGACTTTCGAACGCGAACATGAAATGTCACTAGTGATCAACGCACGCGACATGGTTCTACAAACTGAACGCGCCCTTGAGCGAATCGATACTAAAAGTTATGGCCTTTGCGAAGAATGTGGAAACACAATTGGCAAAGCCCGCTTACAAGTTTTCCCACGCGCAACGCTCTGCATGATCTGCAAAGCTAAGGAAGAACGGCGCTAACGTGCGCCGCCTCTATTTAGTTGCGGCACTAACCTGGGCGCTGGACGTAGCTTCCAAGATTTGGGCAGTAAATAATCTTTCATCACGTAATCCAGTTGAAATTCTGGGCCCTTTCTTCCAACTTACTTTGGTTAGAAACCCTGGGGCAGCCTTTAGTTTTGCAACTGGGGCGACCATAGTTTTCACCGGTATTGCCGTCGCAGCAGTAGTCGCAATCATTTTTTACAGCAGCAAAATAACCTCATTAGGCTGGGCAAACACCCTTGGTTTACTGCTTGGTGGCGTCCTTGGCAATTTAACTGATCGACTATTTCGAAGCCCAGGCTTCCTTAAAGGTGAAGTAATTGACTGGCTCGAATTAACTCATTGGCCAGTATTTAATTTGGCGGATAGCGCGATCGTAGTTGCTGCGTTCCTAGCAATAGTCTTAACAATTAGAAATGTTGGGCCAGTTAATGTCGCAAAGTGATTTTGGTCCGGGTAAAAGTAGTCGCGAATCGCGGACTCTGGCAGTTCCTGAAGGTGTAGCTGGCGAAAGAATCGACAGTGCATTAACTCGAGTCTTGGGGTTATCTAGAACAGCAGTGGTACGTCTTCTAGAAGATGGCGACATCACAACTGATGGTCGCGCACTCCAAAAGTCTGAACGTGTTGAAGCCGGCCAAGTAATTCAAGTGCTATTGCCGGCTCCGCTAAATCCGGATCCAATCCCATTGACGCCAATCGAAGGTCTAACCGTTGTTTATGACGATGATGCAATTGTGGTTATTGATAAACCAGTTGGTTGCGCCGCGCATCCGAGTCCTGGCTGGACTGGACCAACTGTTGTCGGTGCGCTAACTGCAGCCGGGTACACGATTACGACAACCGGACCTGCCGAACGTGCCGGCATTGTTCATCGCCTCGATGTTGGAACTTCCGGGTTAATGGTGGTTGCAAAATCTGATCAGGCTTATCACGTGTTAAAAGATGCATTTCGTGATCGCACTGTTGAAAAGATTTATCATGCTCTCATTCAAGGACATATTGATCCTTCTAGTGGCACCATTGATGCTCCGATTGATCGTCACCCAAAAGAAGACCATCGTTTTGGCGTAGTTGCAAATGGCAAGATCAGTATTACTCACTATGAAGTTATTGAATATTATCGATCAGTTTCCCTAGTTCAAGTAGAACTCGAGACTGGCCGAACACACCAGATTCGAGTTCACTTCTCGGCGCTTCATCATCCGCTAGTTGGCGATACAACTTATGGCGCAGACCCAGTATTGGCCAAAAGTTTAGGCATGGCGCGACCTTGGCTCCATGCCTTAGAACTACGATTTGCCCACCCGATTACAGGGGCACCAATGTCGTTCAAGGCACCATATCCAAGTGACTTGCAAGCTTCGTTGGGGCTGCTCAGCGACGCGGTTCTTCCCTAATTACCAGTTTCCGGAAAGAAGATCGATAGCTAAATGTCTGACTCATTCGTTCACTTGCACGTGCATACCGAGTACTCGATGCTCGATGGTGCGGCGCGCGTTGGCGAATTAGTGCAAGCAGCAGCTCAGCAAGAAATGCCTGCGATTGCCATGACCGATCATGGAAATGTTTTTGGTGCTTTTGATTTTTATAAGCAGGCCACTAAAGCTGGCATTAAGCCAATCATCGGCATCGAAGCCTACGTTGCTCCCGAATCTCGATTCAATAAGAGTCGAGTTAAGTGGGCAGATGGCGGCGAAGATGATGTTTCGGGCGGTGGCTCATATACCCACATGACGATGTTGGCCGAAAACAATGTAGGGCTGGCAAACCTTTTCCGATTATCTTCGTTGGCATCACTTGAAGGTTTCTATTACAAACCACGAATGGATCGCGAGCTACTTTCTAAGTATGCCGAAGGAATCATTGCAACCACTGGCTGCCCTGGCGGTGAAATTCAAACTCGTTTACGGATGGGTGCTTACAAAGAGGCGCTACGTGCAGCAAGTGATTATCGCGATATTTTCGGGGCTAATAATTTCTATTTGGAATTAATGGATCATGGAATTCAAATCGAAACTCGGGTTAAAGCAGATTTATTGAAATTAGCAAAGGAACTTAAGTTGCCACTACTAGCAACTAATGATCTGCACTACACCGCTAAAGCTGATGCCAAATCTCATGAAGCTTTGCTTTGCGTTCAATCCGGTTCAACTCTGGCTGATCCAAAACGCTTTAAATTTGATAATGATGAATTTTATTTAAAAACACCAGCTGAGATGCGCGAACTCTTTAAAGAGTTGCCTGAAGCGTGTGATAACACATTGCTGATCGCCTCACGCTGTGAAGTTAAGTTACGCGAAAACGAAAATTTGATGCCAGTGTTCCCGGTTCCGGTTGGAGAAACTGAAGTAACTTGGCTGATTAAGGAATCCCAAGCTGGTTTGTCACGTCGCTTGAACGGTGAAGTCCCTGCGGCATACTCCGAACGTTTAGATTATGAACTAGAAGTTATGAACAAGATGGGTTTTCCAGGCTACTTCTTAGTGGTTGCGGACTTAGTTTCACACGCGCAAAGCCAAGGGATTCGAGTTGGCCCCGGTCGCGGCTCTGCAGCTGGTTCGTTAGTTGCTTACGCATTGGGTATCACTGGGCTGGATCCAATCGAACATGGGCTTTTGTTTGAGCGATTCCTAAATCCAGAACGTATCTCAATGCCTGATATCGATCTGGACTTCGATGAACGTCGTCGCAGCGAGATGATTCGTTACGCCACCACAAAATACGGTGAAGATCGCGTTGCCCAAATCATCACTTACGGCACCATCAAGTCGAAGCAAGCAATTAAAGATTCAACGCGCGTGCTCGGTTATCCATATGCAATTGGTGAACGGTTAACTAAAGCTCTGCCGCCAGCTGTGATGGGTAAAGATATTTCGTTAGGTGGGGTGTTTAATCCTCAAGATGATCGCTATGGCGAAGCCAATGAATTTCGCCAACTCTATGAAACTGACCCTGATAGCAAAGTTGTAGTTGACACTGCTCGCGGCCTGGAAGGGTTAAAGCGACAGTGGGGAGTTCACGCAGCTGGAGTTATTCTGTCGGCGCAACCTTTGCTTGATGTAATTCCAATTCACCGACGCGAAGCTGACGGCGCAATCATTACGCAATTTGATATGGGTGCTTGCGAAGCCACTGGTCTTTTAAAGATGGACTTCTTAGGACTACGAAACCTTTCAGTTCTCGATGATTGCTTACTTAATATCAAAGCCAATCGCGGCGAAGACGTTGTACTAGAAACCCTAAAGCTCGATGATAAGAAAACTTATGAATTACTTGCGCGTGGCGATACCTTAGGTGTGTTTCAGCTCGATGGTGGGCCAATGCGCGCACTACTTAAGAGTTTGGCGCCAGATTCATTTGCTGACATCTCAGCGGTGATTGCTCTTTATCGTCCGGGCCCAATGGGCGAGAATGCACACAATAACTACGCCGATCGCAAGAATAAGCGTAAACCGGTTGAACCAATTCATGCTGAACTGGAAAAGCCGCTCGAAGAAATTCTGGGTGACACTTACGGGCTAATTGTTTATCAAGAACAAGTTATGGCTATCGCCCAAAAAGTTGCGGGGTTCTCACTGGGCCGCGCGGATCTATTGCGTAAAGCGATGGGTAAGAAAAATCGTGATGTTCTAGATAAAGAGTATGTTCATTTCGAAAGTGGCATGCGCGAGAACGGTTTTTCACCCGCCGCAATCAAGCGTCTTTGGGACGTTCTCATTCCGTTCTCAGATTACGCATTCAACCGCGCACATAGCGCTGGCTACGGCATGGTTTCATATTGGACAGGTTATCTAAAGGCTAATTACCCAGCTGAATACATGGCAGCACTTCTTACAAGCGTTCGCGATGATAAAGATAAATCAGCGCTCTATTTATCGGAATGTCGCCGAATGGGTAGCAAGGTTCTGCCACCTGATGTCAATGAATCAAATGCCGAGTACACCCCACGCGGAACCGATATCCGATTTGGTTTAGCTGCAATTCGAAATGTAGGCGAGGGCGTGGTCGCATCAATTAAGGCTGCGCGCGAAACTAAAGGCCGCTTCACTTCTTTCGGTGATTTCTTAGCCAAAGTCGATGCTCAAGTTTGCAATAAGAAAACCATTGAATCGTTAATTAAAGCTGGAGCTTTTGACTCGCTAGGAGAGTCTCGTAAAGGTCTAATGAGCATTCATCTAGAAGCAATTGATTCGGTAATCGAAAGCAAGCGTGCCGAAGCGATTGGCCAATTCGATTTATTCGGCGGCGATAGCATCACATCAGTTGCAACCATGGAAGTAGAAGTGCCAACCGGCGAGTGGGATAAAGCGTTGTTATTGAGCTATGAACGTGAAATGTTAGGTCTATACGTTTCTGATCATCCGCTTCTTGGGGTTGAACATATTCTGCGCGCTAGCGTTTCGAAATCAATCTCTGAGTTAATTGATGAAGGTGGCGATCACGAGCAGATTGTGACCATCGGCGGTTTAATAACTGGGATCACGCGCAAGATAACTAAGACTGGCTCGAATTGGGCGGTAGTAAATATCGAGGATCTCGAGGGCGCTCTCGAAGTCTTATTTTTCTCAAATACTTACAATCAATATGCGCTGACTCTGACCACAGATCGTGTTGCACTAATTCGTGGTCGGGTTGATCGCCGCGAAGACCAACTTCGTTTTACTGCTTTAGAAGTTACTTTCCCCGATATCTCACAAGGTCCAGTTGGTCCACTGGTAATCACGATGCCCGTGGCTCAATGCACACCGCCTATCGTTGATCGATTGAAAGAGATCTTGCGCACGCATCCAGGAAAGCGTGAAGTTCATCTGCAGTTAGAAGAACCCTCTGGTAACACAGTTATGAAGCTGGAATTTAAGGTCACATCATCACCAAGTTTGAGCGCCGATCTCAAAGCGATCCTTGGCGTTAATTGTCTGCAGAACGTATAGCTCTTAGAAGTAGAATAAGGGGGTGATTCGAACCCTCGATCTGCGTGGTCGCAAGTTAAGTAAAGCGGAGATTAACCGCGAGATTCCGCGTGCTCGATTAGATGTCGAGACTGCCATGGTCGCTATTGCGCCAATTCTCGAGCGAGTTAAAAATGGCTCTGAAGAAACTTTACGCGAATTAGCTCAAGAATTTGATGGCGTAAAACCTGCCAATATTCGGGTGCCACAAGCTGCTCTAGATCAAGCGCTCAGTGAACTAGATCCCGCAATTCGTGCAGCTTTAGAACTTTCCATCTTGCGAGTTCGAAAAGTTCATGAAGATCAAGTACGCAGCGTCAAAACAGTCCAAGTAATTGACGGTGGAACCGTTTCTGAGAAATGGGTTCCAGTTGACCGAGTTGGGTTATACGTTCCGGGTGGACGAGCGGTATATCCAAGTAGCGTCATGATGAATGTAGTCCCTGCTCAAATTGCTAAAGTGTCTAGCATTGCTGTCGCATCGCCACCGCAAAAAGAGTTCGGTGGGCTGCCGCACCCAACCATTTTGGCAACTTGTGCACTGCTTGGCATCACTGAAGTTTATGCAGTTGGGGGAGCGCAAGCGATTGCACTATTTGCATACGGAATCGAAGGTTTCTGCGAAAAGTGTGACTTAGTAACTGGTCCAGGAAATATTTATGTGGCAGCAGCCAAGCGAGCACTCCGTGGCGTTATAGGTATTGACTCCGAAGCTGGACCAACCGAAATTGCAATTTTGGCTGACGAGACCGCGTTAGCCAGTGATGTCGCTGCAGATTTAATTAGCCAGGCCGAACATGATCCAATTGCGGCGGCAGTATTGGTAACAACTTCGATTGAGCTAGCAAATTTTGTCCAAAGCGAATTAAAGGCTCGCGTTGCAGCCACAAAACATAGCGAGCGAATTACCACGGCTCTAGCTGGCATTCAGTCCGCAATTGTCCTAGTTGATTCGATTTCACAAGGCCTAGATGTAGTTAATGCCTATGCGGCCGAACACTTAGAAATTCAAACTAAGAATGCAGCCAGCGATGCCGAACAAATTCGAAATGCTGGTGCAGTATTTATCGGCCGATTTACGCCAGTCTCATTAGGCGACTATGCAGCGGGCTCGAACCACGTGCTACCAACTGGCGGTTGCGCTTGTCACTCAAGTGGCTTATCAGTGCAAACGTTTTTACGTGGCTTGCACTTTGTCTCTTACAACCAAGCCGCCTTTCTTGATTTAGTTCCAACTGTTGTGACTTTAGCTAATTCTGAAGATTTACCTGCGCACGGTGAAGCAATGACTGCGCGCTTGGCACAATTATGAGTAGTTCAAATACTTGGCCAGATTGGCTCCCGCTTCGTGAACCGCTCAAGCCAATGTCGCCATATGGGGCGCCGCAAGTTCCGGCAAGTGCTCAACTAAATACCAATGAGAATCCCTTTGCGCCATCAACTGAATTAGTTGCCGCAATTGCTAAACGAGTAGCTGAAGTTAGCGCAACGCTGAATCGATACCCGGATCGTGATGCGATCGCGTTACGCGCTGGGCTGGCTAAATACATAACAGCTCAAAGTGGTGTTTCTTTAGACGTCACTAATCTTTGGGCCGCTAATGGCAGCAACGAAATAATCCAATCTATCTTCCTGGCATTTGGGCGCGAGAGCGCTCTTGGTTTCACGCCTTCTTATTCAATGCATCCACTTATCGCAAAAGTAACTTCAGTTAAATGGTTAGATGGAAAACGCCGCGATGATCATTCCCTTGATGTTGCCGTTGCTGCCCAGCAAGTTCTAACTACAAAGCCAACCCTGACCTTTATTACTACGCCAAATAATCCCACTGGTTCAATAGTTAAAATTTCAGAGATTGTCGAACTGGCAAAAGCTACTGCTTCGGTTGGTGGCTTGCTGGTAGTAGATGAGGCTTACGCCGAATTTTCAAGAGAAATATCGGCAGTTACGTTGATTGCGCAATATCCCAATGTGATTGTTATTCGTACCATGAGTAAAGCATTCGCTTTTGCTGGTGCTCGACTTGGTTATTTAATTGCAGATCCTGCTGTGATCGATGCGCTACAACTGGTCCGCTTGCCGTATCACTTAAGTGCAATTACCCAAGCAGTGGCTGAAGTAGCACTTTCTTTTTCTGATGAGCTCTTAGCGGGTGTTGATACATTAATTGCCCAGCGCGAGATCGTGCAGGCTGGGTTAAGCAAGTTAGGTTTAACTATCACGCCGAGTGCGGCTAACTTTTTGCTCTTTGGTGGCTTTAACCAACCAGCAGATCAGCTCTGGCAGAAATTACTAGATCGCGGCATCTTGATTCGAGATGTGGGATTATTAGGTCAACTGCGCGTAACCATCGGCACTGCTGCCGAGAATCAAGCATTCCTATCGGCTCTAACCGAAGTTCTAGTAGAAGGAGATAAGTGAATGAGAACTGCCCGCGTCGAACGAAAGACTAAGGAATCTCATGTCCTCGTCGAATTAAATTTAGATGGCGATGGCTCAATCAATGTTGACACCGGTGTGCCATTTTTCGATCACATGCTCTCGCAACTAGGTAAGCATTCAGGCTTTAATTTGACGGTAAAGACCACCGGCGATGTTGAAGTTGATTCACACCACACAGTTGAAGATACTTCACTCGCATTTGGCCAAGCACTTCGCGAGGCGCTCGGCGATAAAGCTGGCATTCGTCGCTTCGGTGATGCGATGGTTCCGCTTGATGAAGTATTAGTTCAAGCAGCTGTTGATCTATCTGGACGACCATATTTAGTACACCGTCAACCCGAGATCGTAGAGTTAATCGGTACTTTCGATACAACTCTTGGAAAACATATCTGGGAGTCAATCGTGGCAGAAGCGCACATCGCGCTTCACATCCGAGTCCTCGAAGGACGCAATGCACACCACGTTTTCGAAGCGCAATTTAAGGCTGTAGCGCGTGCCTTGCGTGATGCAGTTTCTCTAGATGGTCGCGTCTCTGGAATTCCATCAACTAAGGGTTCGTTGTAGGTCATCATTGATTGCAATTCTTGATTACGGCTCCGGAAATCTACGTTCAGCAGAACGTGCATTTGCGACCTCCGGTCACGAAGTAGTTGTAACTGCTGATCGTAAAGTTGCCCTCGAAGCAACTGGTTTGGTTATCCCGGGTGTTGGTGCATTTGCTGCCTGCATGAATGGGTTAAAAAGTGTCAGCGGTGATGAGATTGCACGGGAACGTGTTGCACTCGGTCGGCCAACACTTGGAATCTGCATCGGAATGCAAATTCTTTTTGAGAGCGGGTTAGAGCACGCTGAAAATGGTGCTCACCAAGGTGTCGGCATTTGGTCAGGTATGGTTAAAAAACTAAGCGCTCCGATCTTGCCGCACATGGGCTGGAATACTGTTTCTACTACTCCCGGATCAACGATTTTTTCCGGTGTCGAAAATGAAAGTTTTTATTTCGTCCATTCATATGCAGCAACAGCGCCAGTCGGGCAATATCAAGCTTGGTCTGAGTACGGCGAACCATTTTTAGCGGCAGTAGAAGATGGCACACTAACGGCTACCCAGTTTCATCCGGAAAAATCGGGTGCCGCCGGACTTAAATTGATTTCAAACTGGAGTAATAGCCTATGAAAAAACTAGAACTTCTACCTGCCGTCGATGTTAAAGATGGCCGCGCAGTTCGCTTAGTTCAAGGCGCACTAGATCAAGAAAGTATTTATGGCGCCCCACTTGAAGTTGCACTGGAATTTCAGGCAGCCGGCGCCGAATGGCTGCACTTAGTTGATCTTGATGCAGCCTTTGGTCGAGGTAGTAATGCCACGCTATTGGCCGAAGTAGTTGCAGCACTAGATATAAAAGTCGAACTTTCGGGCGGCATTCGTGATGATCAATCGCTAAAACAGGCGTTAGCAACTGGCTGCACTCGAGTAAATTTAGGAACTGCCGCTCTTGAAGACCCAGAGTGGACAGCAAGGGTTATTAAACAATTTGGAGATCGCATTGCAGTTGGTCTTGATGTGCGCGGCACAACTCTGGCAGCTCGTGGCTGGACTAAAGAGGGCGGCGAACTTTTTGAAACTATTGAACGACTTGAGCGTGATGGTTGCTCTCGCTACATCGTTACCGATGTGGCAAAAGATGGCACGTTAACTGGGCCGAATCTGGAGTTATTGAAATCAGTTTGTGCTGCAACCAAAGCGCCAGTCGTGGCAAGCGGTGGCGTTTCATCTTTGGCCGATATTGCGGCAATTGCAAAACTTGTTGAACTTGGTGTCGAAGGTGCAATAGTCGGTAAGGCGCTTTACGCAGGCGCTTTCACTCTGCCCGAAGCTTTAGCCGTTGCAAATAGCGGGTTGAATTAAATGACACTTGCTAGTCGAGTTATTGCTTGCCTTGATGTAACCGAAGGTCGAGTTGTAAAGGGCGTTAACTTCACAGATTTAGTAGATGCCGGCGATCCGGTTGAGATGGCGAAAGTTTATAACTTAGAAGGTGTTGACGAGCTAACTTTCTTAGATATTTCAGCTAGCAACCTGAATCGCGCGACAACTCTTGATGTTGTGGCACGCACTGCCGAACAAGTCTTTATTCCACTAACTGTGGGTGGTGGAATTCGAAGTGTGGCTGATGTAAATAATTTGCTACGCGCAGGTGCTGATAAAATCTCAATCAATACTGCAGCGATTGCCCGTCCTGAATTAATCTCTGAAATTGTTGATCGATTTGGTTCACAGGTCTTGGTTTTATCTGTTGATGCTCGCCGCGCAAATACCGTTTCTGGTTTTGAAGTTACAACACATGGTGGTCGCGAAAGCGCGGGCCTTGATGCATTGGCTTGGGTTGAAAAAGCTTGCGCACTTGGCGTAGGTGAAATTTTACTTAACTCAATGGATGCCGATGGCACTCGGGCCGGCTATGACATTGGCATGATTAAAGCTGTTCGCCAAGTCGCAAATGTGCCCTTGATTGCAAGCGGTGGGGCAGGAGCGTTATCTGATTTCGCAGCAGCCCTCGATGCTGGCGCCGATGCATTGTTGGCAGCCAGTGTTTTTCACTTCGGCATTCATCGTATTGGTGATGTTAAGCGCTATTTGAGTCAGCAAGGCTATTCGGTTCGCACCAGCGCACTGACGTAGGGCAGAATTGTCCAATGAGCGCAATCGAGTTTCCAGCTGAGTTAATGGCTCGGTTTAGTGATCCGAGCGCCTTGATTCCTGCGATTGCTCAAGATCCTCTAACTGGTGAAGTATTGATGTTGGCTTACATGAATCATGAAGCGCTGACCCAAACGTTAACAACTAAAGCAGCAACTTACTGGTCTCGTTCACGCAATGAGCTCTGGGTGAAAGGTGCGACTTCAGGTCACACGCAAAAAGTGGTTTCGGTTTCGCTTGATTGCGATAGCGACGCCATTTTGATC
>Ga0114967_10000728_pt1 | contig 28185 bp, 19 predicted proteins | sample M_130628_MF_Meta_FD_92639 | JGI IMG/M metagenome (GOLD analysis project Ga0114967, IMG submission 92639) | Freshwater microbial communities from Lake Montjoie, Canada to study carbon cycling - M_130628_MF_MetaG | ecosystem: Environmental > Aquatic > Freshwater > Lake | place: Lake Montjoie...
TCTACTATTCTATCAACAGGAACTTCAACACGTTTTTCTACTATTCTATCAACAGGAACTTCAACACGTTTTTCTACTATTCTATCAACAGGAACTTCAACACGTTTTTCTACTATTCTATCACGGCTTTGCCTTACAGACTCTAAAGAGTCTAGAACCATATTTGTTCCATATTGTCCTCCTTGACCAACAGGAAAAGGTACAAATACATTTTCTACTTTTCTTAATCCATATATAGTTCTAACTTGACTTTTAAATTTATAATCATTCTTAAATCTTTCATCTTTGATTAAAACTTCTTCAAAATCTTTTATTAAAGATTTTAAATCTTCTAATATCATATTATTATACTTTACATTTTTTTTCTGAGAAATATTAAATGGAACTTAAAAATACACAAGCAGATTTATTAAAAACTTTAAAAAATTTATATGATTTAAAATCACCACCTAAAATAGAAATTACAGGACCTTTTAAAGAATTAGTTGAAGACCTTGAAAGTATAAAAAATCATCTTGATTTATTAAAACCAAATAAATATTTAGCTTCTGATAAAGAATCTTACTTTTATAATTTACCTAAAATACATCAATACTTAAACGATGTTAGTGGTGCAAATATGGATTTCAAATATGATAATAATTATAAAATGAACCCATTAATTAAATTTAACATTAATTCATTATTGCAAGATTTCAAGGAATCTGAAATTTCTTTTATTGAAAGGAAAGAACCAGTTAATTTAAACTTGGATAACTTAAATCCAGATAAATCAAACACTGATTTTACTGAAAAAAAAGAACCAGTTAATTTAAACTGGAATAATTTAAATCCTGATAAATCAAAAACAGATTTTGTAGCTAAAAATGAACAAGTTAATTTAAACTGGGGTAATTTAATTCCTGATAAATCAAAAACAGATTTTACTCAAAAAAAAGAACCCATTAACATAGATTTACATACTTTTACACCAGATAAATCACATTTAGACTTTTCTGTTAAAAAAATAACTGACCCTGATAATACAGAAATAGAAAAGAAAATTGTAGTAATTAGGTCAGAATTAAAAGAATTAACAAAATTACTCGCAAAAATTAAATTAAGTAGATTAACTTTAACAAATTATACTTCTGATAAATATTTAAATGACATTAAAAATAATGTAAATAAGTATGTAATCATAGAAGCTTCTGAGTATCCTGAAAAAGTTCAAATAAGTAATTTAGCAGGGAATAGCTATTATAAAGAAACTGATAAATTAAACTATCATAATTTTACTCTTCACAATGATGAAAATGATTTTACACAATTAGGTGGTTTTGCTAATGTTTATATAAATAGTACAACTGAATATTTAAATTTATTAAAAGATAAAGACCAATTATTAAAAGAATTAAAAGAAAGTATTGATAAAAATAATCTTGATTATATTCATTATTATTACTTTCAGTTATTTATATTAAAAAAAATAAATAAGGTAACTGAAATATATCAATTTATTACTAAACCAACCTTATTACAATATTGTGAAAAATTAGATAAACTAAATGAAATAATTTCAAATCCAGAGAAATATATTCTAAAAAGTAATGTTTACGCAAATCTTTATTTTAAATACTTTATAATTATAAAGATAGTTTGCGTATTTTTAAATACTATTAAAAATAAATGGACTTTTCCTGAAAATTATAAAATTAGTGTTTTCAATAATACAAATAATGAAATAGCAAAATATTTCTTATTATTTAACTTATTTTATCCAGTTCTCAATAGACTTAAAATTTAATAACCAAATAATTATTTTCAATATTATACTAATAACAATGGAAAAATTATCATTTTTAAAATATTTAAAATTTACTGAAAAAAACCTTTTGAGTCATAAAAAATTTATTGAACAACTTGGAGGTAATGATGCTTCACTAAAAGATATGCAAGCTGAATTATTAAGTATAAAAATTAAATTAGATACTTTAAATAAAGCTAAACAAACAAGATTATTAAATCCTTACAAAGAATTACAACCAATAATAGATACTATTAATAAAAAAATAGAAGATATAGATCATCAAATAAAAACATTTAATTCTAGTGATGAAATAGAAAAAAATAGACTTATTAACGAAATAAAAGATATTCGTATTACCTTAGAAAATATTGATTCTTCTGCGAGTAATTATACTAGTGTTAAAGTTGACAACAAGGTAGAATTCTTAAAAGAAAAAATAGATGCAGAAAAAATAGATACTTTATTTAAAAAATATATTAATGACACTAAAGGATTAGTTAATGAATTAATTCAAATTGGAGGAATAGATGCTAATGGCAATACTTTAGTTAATAATGAAGAAATAGCAGAAAAGGTTACACAAATTAATCAAAAAATTAATGAATATAAAATTGCTATTGAAGAAATTAAAGTAAAAATGGCACCTATTTCCGGTTATATTAAAGAAATGGAATCATTATATATGGATATTTCTAGTAATTCAATAAATGTATTTACACCATTTAAACCAAAAAAAGAAGAAATGAACATTCGCGATAAAATTAAAATAGAACCTGCTAACGATGAAAATACTAAATTTACATATTTTGATCTAAGTGGTTATACTTTTACTGAAAAAGAATTAGTAGACCCAAATAGTATGCAAACAGAGAAAAAACAACAAGTCCCTACTAAACTTGTCCCTCAACCTGTACCTGTACCTGTTCCTGGTCCTCCCGCACCTGTTCCTCAACCTCGTCCCCCTCGTGCACCTGCCTCTGGCGCCCCTGGCGCCCCTGCTCCTCGTGTCCCACTTCCTTCTGGTATAAGAGACCGTAATCTCAAAGAAAAATATATCATAGAACAAACAAAGATTCCTATTTATAATAATAATGATATGAATAATAAAATGGTTACTTTATATGGAAAATGGAAAAATTATTTAACAAATAAAGTAGAAGAAAAAGAAAATTTATTAGATTCTATTAAAATGAAAGAATATTTAGAATTTGTAAAAAATAAATTTATTATTTTTAAAGATGTAACAAAAGTTAAAACTACTGATGAAATTACTAAAATATTAAGTGATTTAACTAAATTAGAATCCACTATTGCTAATTATATTGAATCTTGCTCTAAAGAAAATAAAGATTGTGTAATTGCAAATTTAGATGATATTAAAAAAATGAATACTAGAATTAATAATGTAATTGTTTCAATCTCAACTGAATTAAATACAACAATAGAAAACTTTAATAAATTACCACAAACAACTGTAGATGAAAAAAATTATAAAACAACTCTAAGATTTAATAAAATTAAACCAGTCAAAGAATTTTTGGAAAGAATTAATAATAATCCTAATCACATTCAGATAGGTGGTGAAGGTAAAAAAGAAATGGGTGATTTTATTACTACTATTGGAGATTTTGAAAAAGAAATTAGAACAATGATTCAAAAGAGAGCAGAAATTATTAAAGCAATTAAACATTATAATGTTCGTTATTCTCAATTTATTGCATTTCAAAAGTATATTGTTAATTATGTTTCTTTAACTATAGCTCAAGGAGAATATTATTATTATCAATATATATCCAAAGGAAGAATTTCATTTTATGATTCTATTTTACAAAAAATGAATGAAATTATTGATAAATTCGAAAATCCTAAAGATTTTAATGATCCTGCATTACTTGAAAAAGAAAATAAAGTATTATACGGAAGACATTATTTTATAATTAAAATATTATCTAAATTCTTTAGAAGTTTATATGAACTTTGGGATGAAAAACAATGGAGTATTTATGATAAAATAAATGTAGAAGATGATAATAAAAATAAAAAATACTACTTTTTATTTAATATCTTCTTTAAATTTTTAGATACTTATCATATGAATTTACCACCTATTGCAAATTATTTAAGAATTAATGATATTGAAAGTGATCCAAAAAATATTAGTTTTCAAAAGAAGGATAAACATTCATTAGATAGAGATGTTATGGACCAAAAATGTACTAATTTAAATAAAGACCCATTAAAATCAGATAAAGTAAATGCTGCTAAAAATATTAACTTTGCAGAAGTATTTGACCCTAAAAATTTTAAAGAAAATGAAAGTTTGTCATATTATATGGGATTAAGTGAAACTTTATCCGATAAAAAATCAATTATGTTGTTAACTTATGGTTATTCTGGAGTAGGAAAAACTTTTACTTTATTTGGTAGAGTTGATACTGATTCTAAAGGAGAAAAAACTTCAAAAGCTGGTTTATTACAAACAACTTTAAATAATGTTACTGATTATGCAAGTATTAAATTGAAGGCTTTTGAACTATATGGCTTGGGAGTTCCTTATAAATTTTATTGGGAAAAAGATCCTAAAAATTTTGACCACGTTATATACCATTACAATAATATTAATGGTAATACTGCAGATGAACCTAGTTTATTGAAAACAAATCAATTTGATTTAGTTTTAGTCAAAGATGAATCTTATGTTGAAATAAGTGCAGACCAGATTAATAAATTTAGTGAAATTACTGAAAGTATTGATAAAATTAGAAAAAATGTAGGAAGAATTAGACCAACTATAAATAATCCTGAATCAAGTCGTTCTATTATGATTTATGATTTTAAAATAACATTCAAAGATAATAAATCTTGTAAATTAGTAATTATGGATTTACCTGGAAAAGAAAACTTGTATCAAACATACTGCACTAGTGATAAAGATGCTTATATGCCTCAAGAAAAATATTCCAAAGGGTATAATATCAATATGATTAAATCAATGATGTATATTAATCCTTTATGGATGTCTACTATTCCTGAAATTGCTGAACATTTTGATAGTGTTCCAGAAGATGATGAGAAAAAATGGAATCCTGAAACATTAAATTCATTTACAAATGTAAATTATAGAGAAGTATTTAGAGATAAAGGATTTGATATAGACAAAAATAATTCCGCTCATAAACAAACTCAAATGTTTAGAGGCAATAACAAAGAAGAAGATTTTAATAATTTTACTGGTGGACAACCTAATTCAACTGATAGAGCAAAATTAGCTTTATACGGTATATTAAATAGGTCTTTTAACAATACTATAGATTATATGCAAAATATAAATGGTAAAAACTTATTTGGATTAGGAAAAAAATTAAATGATATGTTAAAGGATGAAACAATAAAAATAAAGGATAAGGAATTTAAAATAAAAGATTTAAATTTTGGTTACGCTGGATTAGAAGGTATTTATATTAATGAAAATATTTTAGGATTATTAGAAGTTTTGAGTGAAAAAATTCAAATACAAAAGAAATCAACAAATATTAAACACGTAGTCTGTCCCCAAAAGGAAATTTATAAATCTTTATTTGGTACACCTTCTACTAAAATTTCTTCTGAGATTATACATCTCACACCAGGAATTAAATACGCTGAAGAAAGTGAATTTTATTCTCAAATTATGTTTATGAATCGTTTTTTACAACCTAAAGATAACATCTTATATGAAAATACAACAGCTTCAAATAAAAGAGGAACTAAAATGACTAGTTATGATAAATATCAAGCTAGTAATGGTGAATCAAAAGGTATTATTAATGACATTCAAGACCATACTAAAAATTGGATTAATAATTATGACTATAATTCTATCTTTAACATTAAAAATCCCCCTATTAAATCAATTCTAAGTAATTATTTGGACGATCCTTCATTCAGTAACTTTTACTTGTTCTTTGTAGTTTCTAATAACTTTAAAAAGGATGGAAATATTGATACTTGTGACAAACAATTACAATTATTATATGACACTCGTGTATTTATGGATATTATTGCTAATGATAATGCTAAAGGTATAACCTGTAATATTTAATTAAAATTAAACATTAACTTACGGGTAACATTTAACTAAAATTAAACATTAACTTACGGGTAACATTTAACTAAAATTAAACATTAACTTACGGGTAACATTTAACTAAAATTAAACATTAACTTACGGGTAACTTGTAATATTTAACTAAGTAATAACTTATATATTGGATTTGAAATTGACATTTCAAATTTAAATGTTTTCTTTTCTAACTTTTCTATATGATCTATTGTATAATCTAATAAGATATGACGATATAATCTAAATTTTAAATTTTTATGACTATTAACACAAACGTGTAAATGTAGATGATAACAAGATGGATGATAATGAAAGAAAAAATATAAATCATTTTCTTCGAAATGTCTTTTCTTAGCTATTTCTATTGTTTTTAATTTCATTAATTTTAATAATTCTTTATGGTGTCCTCTTAAATCTCGAATGGTTCTTAATTTTTCATGAGGTATTGCCAACAAATAGAAATCATTTTTTGTATCATAACCAATATTTTTAACAACAATAAATTTTTCACCCTTAAATAAAACCTTTTCAGTTTCATTTTGGAATGCTAAAATATTTCTTATCCATTTTGTATTTGATTCTAATATTGAATTAATATATGGTTCAACCTTATTTTTATAATCAGTATGTGTTTCTGTAATTATTTTTATTTTATTTCTATATGATTCTATTAAATCATTAGAAGCTGGATGAATTAAATTTTTCTTTTCGAGATTTTTCTCGTCTATTGTTATTTCATCAGGAATATTCTTTTCAGCAATTAAAATTGTAGGTACATTTTCTATTGTTCCATAATAGACATTTGTACCATTTTTAATTTCCAAAATTTCTATTTTTTTAAATTTCATTAATATTAATAATTAAACTAATTAAATCTTTATCTAAATATTTAATTCTAAAATATTATATTAAATGTATTACCATACTGTACAAGGTAAAAGAGAATCTAATGAAGACCAACATTTTATATTTTCAAATTTAGATGGGAAATATAGTGATAAAAATTGTATTAATATGATAGGTGTTTTTGACGGACACGGGGGAAAATTAGTATCAAAATATCTAAAAGATAATTTACCAGATTATTTTACTAAAAAATTTAAAGATAACATACTTTCAAAGCCAGAAAAATTTTCTAAATATGTAAGTAAAGTTTTTGATACATTACAAACTAAATTAATTGAAGAACATCCCAAAGCAGTTAATTATTGTGGTTCTACTGCTTGTTTAGTTATTCATTGTATAAATAAATTAGAAAAGAAGGGTTATCTTTGGGTTATTAATATTGGCGATTCTAGAGCTGTTTTAAATAATAAAAATGGATTATCTATTCAATTATCGAAAGATCATAAACCTAATTCTCCTGATGAACGAATGAGAATTGAAAAAATGGGAGGGAAAATAGCTTTTGATGGTGCTGACTGGCGTGTTAAAGATTTATCATTATCTCGTGCATTTGGTGATATAGATTGCACTCCTTATGTGACGCATTTACCACAAATATATAAACATAATTTATCTAGCAAGGATAAATTTGTAATTTTAGCCTGCGATGGATTATGGGATGTAGTTAGTAATCAAGATGCAGTTGATTTTATTCAAGATTTGTTAAATAAAAACTTTAAAGGAAATTTTTCAAAAATGTTATGTGAGTATGCTTTATCAAAAGGTTCAATGGATAATGTTTCAATTATTATTTATTTTTTATAATTATTAAAAATATTTTATAATTCTATTTATATGAATAATTTACAATCTAAACAATATATTAAATTAAAACGTACAAAAGGAAAAGGCTATTTAACTGGAGCTAATATTACTGGAGGTAAATTACCAATTATATTTAAAGGTGTTTCAAAAAATAAAGATAAATTTTATTTTGTTCAAGATGGTAATGTTGTTAAATTTATTAACAAAAAAACAAAAAAATGTTATTCTTACATTGGAAAAATAAAGAGAACTTCAAAAATAAATATTTCTGATAAAAATATAAAATCTCATCCTCGTAATTATTATAAATTAAAATTTAAAAATACTCTTGTCAATCACCAACCTGTATTTAAACCAAGTACTCCTCGTGTACAAGGTGAATATCAAGCTAGTGGAAATTATAATTTTACACCTAGTACTCCTAATGTAAAAACTATTGCTAATCTTACACCAAAATTATATCAATCTCCTCAAACTCCAAAAATTTCTCGCACTCCTCGCACTCCTCGCCCTCCAAAAATTCGTCGCTCTCCAAAAAATCGTCGTAAATCTAAATCTAAATCTAAATCTGTAACTCCTTCTATTACCCCTCTTGTATATGGACCATCAACATTCACTCCTGCTTCACCAAGTATAATAACAACTCCAATAGAAAAGAAAGATTATTCTATTTATATCTATAGTGGAGTTGCTTTATTAATTTTACTTATAATAATTGCAATTTATTATTATTTTAGTAGTTAAAAAAATTATTAAAAATATTTAAAATATATCTATATATATATAATGTCAAAAAATAGTTTAAAATTGTGGAACTGTAATCCTAAATTTAAAAACAACTCAGATAGTGAAGAATCTTGGACCTGTGTAGAAAACAACAAAGAACACTTTGAAAATATTGATCCTACTGAACCTCCTATGTTCGAATCAGTAAATAAATTTAAAAGACAATTATGTGGAACTGGTAAAAATGCTGATTTATATTTTTATGGTTCTATTGCTTTAATTATTCTTTTCATCTATTTATTACTCAAATAAGTTAAAAATTAAATAAAATTATTTAATTTTAAATTTAAAAATTAATAAAATTATTAAAAATAATTTTGTACAAAACAAATCAAAGATTTAATTTAATAATATATTTTTTACAAAAATATTTTGTAAGATAATAATAATATGCAATCTTTTACTCTAAAAAGTGATTCTTATAATATTGAAAGATTTGAAGCTGTAGGTAATGTTCCTACTAACAACTTAGTTGCTTGGATGGAAACTACACAATATAATGCAGCTACAAATAATTATGCAGCCATACAAAATTGGACTCCTGTAAGTTCTGCACCCAGTGGTAACTTTTTTACTAACTCTAATGGTGATAAAAATCAACTTCCTTATGTAAAAACTAACGTATTAAATGGTCATGCTGTTTTACGTTTTACTCCAACTAGAAAAATGTCATTAAATAATCTTGCTGGTGCATCTGGTGATTTTACCATGTTAATGGTTACCAGACAAGTTGGTAGATCAAATCAAAGATTTATTCAAGGTAATAACAATTCATTATTTGGTTATTGGGGTGGCAGAAAGGAATGTTATCATAACGATGCTTGGTCATGTGGTGATGATTTTTGGAAAAACTCAGATTCCAACTGGGATATTTTTACTATTAGAAGAAGTTCTGAAGCTAAAATGAGTTATTTTAATAGTATGGGAAGTCCTGTCTTTTGTAAACAAAGCGGAGGAGGATTAAATGGATTACATATTAATACAGGTGGTAGTCCTAATGAAACTTCTGATGCAGAAATAGCCGAATTTATTTTATACAATACTTGTTTAAATGATTCTGATGTTTCTAAAATTGAATCATACTTGGCTACTAAATATGGATTACTTGCACAAATGGACCCCAATGTTCCTGGCTCCACTAATACTGCTGCTGCTAATGTTAAAGGCGCAAATGCAAGTGCTCCTTCTTCTGCATCTAACTTCCCTGTAACCAATGTTAAAGTTTGGGCTGATGCATCTGCAATTCCTAATGCAGCTGAGGGAACTGCTATTACTAATTGGGCTAGTAATACCAATGACAAAGAATTCAATTTTAATACTAGTGCAGGTAAACCTATTGTTAAAATGAATGTATTAAATAAAATGCCAGTCCTTCAATTTGACACAAGTGCAAGAATGAAATTAAATAAATCACCTTCTTTAGCAGAAAATAAAACTTTCACTCTTGCTTTTGTTACAAGACAAATCGGTGGTACAAATACTAGATTTATTGGTAACGGTGATGATGGTAATACTCTTTATGGTTATTTTCAAGGACAAAAAAATGTATATCATTCAGGTAGTGTTGGTTGGGTTTGGGGACCTGGTTTTCCTAATTCTGCTCCTTCTAATACTGATTGGGATATTTATATAATTACTAGAAATTATAGAGGTTTTGCTAGTATGATGAGAAATAATAAGGTAATTTTTGCAGGCAAACCTGCCGGTAACGAATTCCAGAGTTTGGGTATTAATGCACAACACGAAACTAGTGATGGTCAAATTGCTGAAATGATTATGTGGGATAGATGCTTAAATATGAATGAAATCCCTATTGTATCTACTTATTTAATTAAAAAATGGAATCTCCAATTATTTTTGGATAAAAATGATCCATTATACGCTGAAGGTGTTCAAATTAAACAACAAAGAGATCAAGAACAAGCAGCAGCTGATGCAGCAGCTGCTAAACTCAAAGCTGAAAAAGAAGCAGCTGCAGCAGCTGCTGAAGCAGCCAGACTTAAAGCTATTGCTGATGCACAAGCAGCTGCCGAAGCCGCCGCAGCCAAAAAACAAGCTGAAGCCCTTGCTGCAGCACAAAAACAAATAGATGATGCAAAGAAAGCACTTGCTGATGCACAAGCTAGAGATAAATTAGCTGCTGAACAAGCTGCTGCAGCAGCTGCTGCAATTCAAGCTAAACAACAAGCAGCACTTGAAGCTGCTAAAAAACAAGATGAAGAATTAAGAAAACAATTAGCAAATGAACAAGCAAGTATGGCTCAAATTTTAGCTGCTTCAAAAGCTTACGCTGCACAACAAAAACAAATTCAAGAAGAAAATCTTGCTTTATGGACTAAAAAATTAGCTGCTGCTGAAGAAACTTTAGTAAGTAATTCTAATTCATGTAAAACTCAATTATCTAGTACAATTTCCGAAGGTCAAATTAAATTAAAATCTGCTATAGCTACTGCAGAAGCAAATTTAGAAAAAGCATTAAGAGAAGCACAAATAACAGAAGAAAACCGTATTAACAGAGTTAAAGCTGAGGGTTCTCAACTATTAAATATTAAATTAACTGCTCAAGAACAAGAATATCAAAATATGGTTGATAGAATTATTACACAAAAGAATAAAATGCAGGAAATGAACAGTCAAATGTTAAAGAACGCTATTGCAACTGCTCAAGAAAATTTAGATAGAACAATTGCACAAAATGCAGCAATAGCTAATAAACAATATGCTACTTTACAAGAAAATAGTAACATTAAACAAACTGCTTTATCTGAACAATTAGTGAATTTACAAAATAAATACAATAAAGATATTTATACTATTGCTGAAGAAGCCAGTAAAAATTATAATGCATTACAAACAGACCATATTACAAAAATTACTAATTTACAAAATCAACTTTCTGTGGCATCTGCATCATTAGCTGATTCATATTCTAAATTTAGACGTTTACAAGAAGAAACTTTACTTGAAGACGATAGAGATGCAGCTGAAATAGAAAAAAATAAAGCTTTAGCAGATGCAGCAAATATATCTTTGAGAAATGCTATGGCAGAATATAATTCAATGAAAGAATTAGATAGTGCTAAATACAATGCAATGCAAGAAGCTTCTAGAATGATTGCAAATCAAGCTATTGCAGAATATAATGCATTAAGACAACAAGGAGCTTCATCAGATCCTAAACAAGTACTAGCTGCAACTAAAGATATTGCTGCTAAAATTGCAAAATCTTTAGGTAAGAAAGGTAAGAGTAAAAAGAGTAAAAAGGGTAGTAAAAAGAGTAAAAAGGGTAGTAAAAAGAGTAAAAAGGGTAGTAAAAAGAGTAAAAAAGGTAGTAAATCTAAATCAAAGAAGGGTAGTAAATCATCTTCTAAGAAATCAAGTAAAAAAAGACGCTAAACTAATTAAAATTTATTAAAAAATAAATTTTAATTAATTAAATAATAAAATTATAAAATTATAAATTTAAAATATAAATTTAATTAATGCAATCATTAAATTTTATACAAAATTATAATATATTAGAAAAATTTGAACAAATCTCAAATGTACCCATCGATAATTTAGTATCTTGGATGGAAACTACACAATATAATAATGATAATAATAAAGTAATAGACAAATGGACCCCTGTTAATTCTGCTCCCAATGGTAATTTCTTTGAAAATACTAGTACTGATAAAAATCAACTGCCTTTTGTAAAAACGAATGTATTAAATGGTCACGCTGTATTACACTTTACACCTAATAGAAATATGTCATTAACTAATCTTGGTGGCGCAAGTAATGAATATACTATGATAATGGTTACTAGACAAGTCGGTAAATCAAATCAAAGATTTATTCAAGGGGGAACTGGAAATAAGCTTTTTGGTTATTGGGGTAACAGAAAAGAATGTCTTCATTCTGAAGCTTGGGCAGTTGGTGATCAATTTTGGAGAAATTCAGATTCTAATTGGGATATTTTTACTATTAGAAGAACTACTGATTATGTAATGCACGGGGGTTGGATGAGTGCTGAAATACCTATTCAGAAAAAACTAGTATTACCAAGTGGGCATATTGTTTATGCAACAAAAGATGGTAAATGGGTCAAAATGGTAATTAATGACCAAAATAATAATTATGTAACATCAAGATACTATGAAGATAGTAGTCTTGACAATTTAAATTCAAAAGCTGAAAATATAAATCAAATAAATTCTTTACCAGATGCAACTGGAAATTATCTTCTTAAAGAAATAAATACTAAAAATTATTTTAATAGTATGGGAACTCCTTTATATTGTAAACCAAATAGTCAAGGATTGAATGGATTAAGTATTAATAAAGATCCTGGAAGTGGAAATGAAAATTCTGACGGAGAAATAGCTGAATTTATTTTATACAAAACTTGTTTAGGAGATACAGATGTTTCTAAAATTGAATCTTATTTAGCTAGAAAATGGGGATTACTTGATAAAATGGACCCCAATGTTCCTGGTTCTACTAATACTAGTGCTGCCAATATTGGACAATTAAATGCAAAACCTCCTTCTTCTGCAATCAATTTTCCTGTAACCAATATTAAAGTTTGGGTTGATGCATCTGCAATTCCTAATGCAGTAGATGGAGCTACTATTACTAATTGGGCTAGTAATACCAACGACAAAGAATTTAATTTTAACACTAGTTCTGGAAAACCTACTATTAAAATGAATGTATTAAATAAAATGCCAGTCCTTCAATTTGACACAAGTTCGAGAATGAAATTAAATAAAACACCTGAATTATCAGCAAATAAAAGTTTTACTATTGCTTTTGTTGCAAGACAAATTGGTGGTTATAATGGTAGATTTTTAAATGGTAATAATGATAATGGTAATACTCTTTATGGTTATTTATGGGGAAAGAAAAATTTATTTCATTATCCTCAAGGTGGTTTTGTTTATGGACCCGGTGAATCTGAAGCAATTTCTTCGAACACAGATTGGGATCTTTATATATTTACTAGAAATTATAGAGGTTTATCAAGTATGATGAGAAACAATAAACAAATTATTACTGGCAAACCTGCTGGTACTGAATGGGAAGGTATAGGTATTAATACACAATATGAAACTAGTGACGGACAAATTGCAGAAATTTTAGTTTGGGACAGATGTTTAAATATAAATGAAATTCCTATTGTATCTACTTATTTAATAAAAAAATGGAATCTCCAATTATTTTTAGATAAAAACGACCCTTTATATTTCGAAGGTGTTCAAATTAAACAACAAAGAGACCAAGAAGCTGCTACTGCTGCTGCTGAAGCAGCAAGACTCAAAGCTGAAAAAGAAGCAGCAGAAGCCGCTGAATTTGCTAAAAAAATTAAAGCAGATGCTGATGCAAGAGCAGCTGCAGATGCTGCAATATTTAAAAAACAACAAGAAGCAATTGCATTAGCTGAAAAACAAATTGCAGATGCTAAAAAAGCTTTAGCAGATGCTCAAATGAAAGAACAGAGAGCAGCTGAAGAACAAGCTATTGTTGCTGCAGCTATTGAAGCTAAACAAAAAGCAGCTATTGAAGCTGCAAAAAAACAAGATGAAGAATTAAGAAAACAATTAGCAAATGAACAAGCAACCGCTGCTGAGATTTTAGCAGCAGCAAAAAATTATGCAGAACAACAAAAGAAAATTCAAGAAGAAAATGCAGCATTATACAATTCTAAATTAGCTGCATCAGAAGAAACTTTAGTTAATAAAACAAATCTATTTAATATTAAATTAGCCAGTACAATTTCTGAAAATGAAACTAAATTAAAATCAGCTATAACTTTAGCAGAAGCTAATTTACAAAAAGCATTAGCTGATGCAGAAAGAAGAGAAAATAACAGAGTTAAAAGAACAATAGATCAAGAACAACATTTATTTAAAATAAATTTAAATACTCAAGAAGAAACATATCAAGAAATGATTGATAAAATTAAAAATCAAAAGCTACAAATGCAAGAATCCAATGCATCCATATTAAAATCTTCATTATTAGCAGCACAAGAAATATTAGAAAAAAATGCAACAATTGCTGATAAAAAATATAAAACATTAGAAGAAGTTAGTTCTGAAAAAACCCATACTTTATCGGAACAACTAATTAAATTACAAGATAAGTATAATAAAGATATTTATGCAATAGCACAAGAAGCTAGCTTAAAATATAGTTCATTACAAGAATCTGATATAATTAAAATTAATAATTTACAAAATCAATTGATGACTGCATCTAATGCATTAGCAGAATCATATAATAAATATAAATATTTACAAGAAGAAAACTATAGTTCAAAAATTGGTAATGAAGAAAGAATAAAAGCTTTAACTGAAGCAGCAACTAATGCTGCAAATAAAGCAATTAATAATTATAATGAATTACAAAAATTAAATGATAAAAAATATAACGCATTACAAGAAGCATCACAAATGATAGCATCTAAAGCTATTTCAGAATATAATTCTTTACAAGAACAATCAGAATCTGCACTTAAAAAAGCTAATCAACAATATAAAAACTTAGAAGAAACCTCGATGATTAATCTTAAAAATGCAGATGCTCAATTAAAAGAATTACAAGACGTAGCATCTATTGCTGCACAAGATGCTTATGCACAATATAAAGCATTACAAGAAAGTACATTAGATGCTTCTAGGAAAGCATATCAAGAATATCTAGCTTTACAAGAAGCTACTACATTAGCAAGTAAAATAGCTTTTCAAGAATTTCAAGAAAAAGAAATAGCAACAGCTTTAGAAAATAAAAAGAAAATGGATGAATATGCCATAGCTCAAGAAAATATATTGATACAAGTCATTGCAAACACTAAAAAAGAAGCTATTGAACTTGCTAAATCAGCCAGTAAAACATCTAAAGCAACACCTAATGTAGCACCTGAGGTAGGTTCTAAAGCAGCATCTAAGGCAGGTTCTAAAGCAACATCTAAGGCAGATTCAAAAGCAAAAGCTAAATCAGCATCTAAATCAGCATCTAAATCAGCATCTAAATCAACACCTAAATCAACACCTAAATCAGTATCTAAAGTTGCATCTAATACAAAAACAGCAACTAAAGCAGTATCTAAAAAATCAACTAGTTCAAAATCTACTAAAAAAACAAATAAAAATAAAGAAAACTTTTCAAATTTGGAAGCATCTAAAAGTGCCATAAATAAAGCAGTAGCAATTATAAAAAAAACATTATCTAAAAAATAATAAAAATATTAAATAAAAATTATTTAATATTTTTAAAATCCACCTTTAATTAATGCAATCGTTAAATTTTAAAAAAAAACATATAATTGAAGGTTTTGAACAAATGTCAAATGTACCAACTGAGAATTTAGTTGCTTGGATGGAAACTACTCAATACAATGATAAAAATTATAATGCAATAGATAAATGGACTCCTGTTAGTTCTGCTCCCAATGGTAATTTCTTTGAAAATACTAGTAATGATAAAAACAGATTACCATTTGTAAAAAGTAATGTATTAAACGGTCATGCAGTATTAAACTTTAATCCTAATAAACATCTTAGATTAAATAATTTAGGAGGTACTAGTGCAGATTACACCATAATTATGGTTTGCAGACAAATTGGTGGCACAAATCAAAGATTACTTCAAGGAATAGATAATAATGCTTTATTTGGTTACTGGGGTGGAAGTAAAGAAGTTTTTTATGTAAATGGTGAAAGTAAAGGTGCAACTCAAAAATCAGACAGTAATTGGGATGTTTATGTTTTTAGAAGAAGTAATGATAATAAGGGTTTTGTTTCAATGAGAAATTTAGGAACTATTTTACATTGTCATACTCCAAGTGGTGGCTTAAATGGATTAGGTATTAATGTAGGTCAAAATCCAGGTGAAACGAGTGATGGACAATTTGCTGAATTTATGTTATATAATAAATATTTATCAGATGAAGATGTAATTAAAATTGAAGCCTACTTGGGTAAAAAATGGGGATTACTTGATAAAATGGACCCTAATGTTCCTGGTTCTACTAATACTAAAGGTGCAAACGTAGGAGAAGTTAATGCAAATGCACCTTCATCTGCTTCTGATTTTCCTGTAACTAATGTTAAATTCTGGGTAGATGCAGCTGCTATTCCTATTCCTAAAGATGGAGCTACTCTAGATTCTTGGAACAGTAGTACTAAAGATAATAAATACTTTTTACAAAAAAAAGGAGGTAATCCAATCATAAAAACAAATGTATTAAATAAATTACCTGTTGTTCAATTTAATACTTCTTCTTTTATGGGATTAAATAATATTCCTTTAATACCATCACAAATGCAATTTACTCTTGCTTTTGTTACAAGACAAACTGGAGGTGCAAATAGTAGATTAATTGGTGCTAGCGACTCTGCTGATAGTTGTGGTGGATTTATGGGATATTGGAATGGTTTGAAAAATGTATCATATGTAAATGGTAAATGGATTTCTGGTCCTGGTTCACCTGGAGTAGTTTCTTCTAACACAGATTGGGATCTTTATATAGTTACTCAAAACTATAGAGGAAATCATGCAATGATAAGAAATAATCAAGTTATTTACAATGGACATTATATTGGTCTAGGTACACTAAATGGTATTGGAATTAATATGTGTGGTGAACGTAGTGATGGACAAGTAGCTGAAATTATTATGTGGGATAGATGCTTATTAAATAAAGAAATTAATATTGTTTCAACTTATTTAATTAAAAAATGGAATCTCCAATTATTTTTAGATAAAAATGACCCATTATACAATGAAGGTGTTCAAATTAAACAACAACGTGATCAAGAAGCTGCTGCTGCTGCTGCTGAAGCTGCAAGACTCAAAGCTGAAAAAGATGCTGCACAAGCTGCTGAATTAGCTAAAAAGATTAAAGCAGATGCAGATGCAAGAGCTGCTGCAGATGCTGCTATATTTAAAAAACAACAAGATGCAATTGCCGCTGCTGAAAAACAAATTGCAGATGCTAAAAAAGCTTTAGCAGATGCTCAAATGAAAGAGAAGAGAGCAGCTGAAGAACAAGCTATTGTTGCTGCAGCAATTGAAGCTAAACAAAAAGCAGCTATTGAAGCTGCAAAAAAACAAGATGAAGAATTAAGAAAACAATTAGCAAATGAACAAGCAAGCGCATCTCAAATTTTAGCAGCAGCAAAAACTTATGCAGAGCAACAAAAGAAAATTCAAGAAGAAAATATATCATTATTTAATTCTAAATTAGCTTCAGCAGAAGAAACTTTAATTAACAAAACAAATCTATTTAATAGTAGATTAGCTAGTACAATTTCTGAAAATGATACTAAATTAAAATCAGTTTTAACTTTAGCAGAAACTAATTTACAAAAAGCATTAATTGAAGCAGAAAGAAGAGAAACAAATAGACTCAAACAAGTTAAAGAAGAAGAAACTAAATATTTTACAATAAAATTAGATAAACAAGAAGATAAATATGAAGATATTATAGATGATTTATTAAAAAATAAAAAGATAATGCAAGAAAATAATTCTAAATTATTACAATCTACTTTATTAACAGCACAAGAAAAATTAAATTTAACAATAGCTCAAACTATTGAAGCTGGTAATAATAAATATAATACATTACAAGAATTGGCAACCAAAAAAGAAAAAACATTGGCTGAACAATTAATAAATTTACAAAATAAATATAATGCAGATATTTATGCCATTGCTCAAGAAGCTAATAATAAATATAATGCATTAAAAGAATCTGATATTATTAAAATTACAAATTTACAAAATCAATTATCGACTGCTTCTACTGCATTAATTAATTCCTTTAATAAATATAAAAAATTAGAAGAAGAAACTTTAATTTCTTCAGAAGCTGCTAGAATTAGTGATAGAGAAAAATATATAGCTTTAGAAGAAGCATATAATGCTAATATAGTTAAGGCAATCAGTGAATATAATGCTTTAATAGCATTAGATGAAGCTAAGTATAGTGGTTTACAAGAAGCTTCTAAAATGATATTAGATAAAACTTTATCAAAATATAAAAAAATAAAATCAACACAACCTAAACAAGTACTTGCTTCTTCTAAGAAAGCAGCAAGTAAAATTGCAAAATCTAAATCAGCAGATAAATCAAGTTCAAAATCAGCATCTAAATCAAGTTCTAAATCAGCATCTAAATCAAGTTCTAAAAAATCAACCAAATCAAAATCAAAAAAATAAATAAAATTTAATATAAGAAAATAAAAATTTAAAAATTTTATCTAAATATTATTATATAATGTCTTCAAACAATTTTGAGATGAAATTCGTCGGAAAAAATGAACTATTAGTCCCAGTATCAAAAGATGTAGTCGAATTAAATAGATTTTTATTAGATAGTAATGCAGTAAATACTGATACTAATTCTTTAAGCCAAGTACCTTATTTTGGTGGACCCGTTAGTTATGTAGAATCAAATAATCCTATGCCTGTTTTAGCACTTCATTCATTAACTAAACCTATTACTGTTACTATTCCTGAAAATGTTGCACCTGACGGTCCTTTCATTTTATTAAATAAAGCATTACAAGATGGTTCTAGATGCACTGGAACTGAACCACCTGAAAGTAATATCACTCCTGATTTTCTTTTAAATACTCAAAATGTAATTCCTTTATCTGCTGAATATGGATTACCAAAAATTCCTATGTTACAAGATCCTTATAATCAACTTAATAATTCTGGAGTTGTTAATGCTAGTCATCCTATTATTAAATTAGATAACACTAACTTTACCCCTGATATGACTACTGACAGTCAATTTTCTATAATGAATAGACAACCTCCTCCAATGAATCCAGACCAAGTTTTAGCTATGATGTATGCCAATCAAGATGCTCGTGAAAGTCAATCTGTTCCTCCTTTACCCAGTCAAACTATTCATTCTCAGTCTGCAATGCGTGCTAGTTCTCCAATGCGTGTTACCCCTTCAATGTATGTAACTCCTTCAATGCGTTCCAGTTCTCCTTCAATGCGCTCCAGTACCCCTTCAATGCGTTCTAGGTCTCCTTCAATGCGCTCTAGTTCTCCCTCAAAACGTTCTAGTTCCCCCTCTATGCGCTCTAGGTCCCCTTCTATGCGTGCTAGTTCTCCTTCTATGCGCTCTGGTTCTCCTTCTATGCGCTCTGTTTCTCCTTCAATGCGCTCTGGTTCTCCTTCAATGCGCTCTGGTTCTCCTTCAATTATTTCTAATCCCATTCCTGCAATAATTCAACTTGCAAAAAATAGTACTAATAAAGTACTTAATAACAGTAAAAAAAACACACTATCAATGAAAAGAGTAGTAATGTATTTATCTATTTTAGTATTAATTTATGTAATTTATTTAGTAATTTCTAAAAGAAGATAGATGTCCGATAAAGAAGTATATATTAATGTAAAAGATTTAAGAATTAAAATTCCTAAAAATAAAGAAAAACAAGAAGATGCACCTACATCCCCAATGACAAGATTCTATGATTTTTTTTGTAACTTATTCATAATATGGTTTAATTAAATTTTTAAAAAAATTTTAATTGTTCCAAATTTTTTCTCAATCTAAAAAAACAATTTACTTTATTCAAAATCTGGATTCCAAGTTTTTTCTCCATCTAAAAAATCCTTTAAAAACCAATTAACTTTACATTCATAAGCATCTCCAAAATCAATTACAAAAACATTTCCATTTTCATCAATCATAAAGTTATGAGGTGAAACATCAACATAATGAATATCATTGTAATACAATCTTGATATTATATTATACGCTTTATTCCAAACACTTTGTGGAACATTATTTGGATTGGAACCATACATTTCGTAAAATGTTTTTCCTTTAATTCTTTCCATAACCATATAAAGTTTATCATCTTTAACAATTTCATTAACTATTGCTGGACAAGGTACATAATAGGTTGCCTTTCTATGAATCTTAAATTCATTCATAGACATTTCTTTTACTAATATATCAGGTTCATTATGAACAGAGTAGACTAATTTTTTAGCTGTTAATGGTATTAACTTGTATTTATCTAAGTACATTAGTGTAGTTAGATAAATGAAATAAATAAAAAAATTGTCAATATTTTATTATTTATTTAAACAAATAACTTTAATAATTTTAATGTCAGCATTATCCAGTTCTAGTATATTATTAGACCGTCTTAGTAACGTATTTATTCCAGAAAATAAAAAAAAGAGAAACGTAGTTGTTATTGGCTATGGTTGGGGAAGTCGTTCTTTCTGTAATAAGATTGATACCAACAAATACAATGTCACTGTTATTTCTAAAGAAAATAAAATGTTAAACCATACCAAACTTAAAAATTCTATACACACATATCATCCTGATTTATATATAGATGATTGTCCTAAGAAAATCAACTTTATTACTGATAGTTGTGTCGATATAAATATAAATAATAAAGAAATTAAAACACTTGATAAAACTTATAATTATGATGATTTGATTGTTGCTGTTGGTAGTGAAACTAATGATTTTGGTGTTAGCGGTGTTAAAGAAAGATGTAATTTTTTAAAATCTAGAGAAGACTTGGAGAAATTACAAGATAAGTTTACTAGGGCTTTTTCAACTGCACCTATTGCTATTTTGGGTGCCGGACCCAATGGTCTTGAATTGGCTTTTGAATTATCTAAATATTATAAAAATATCAAAGTAATTGAAGCACTACCTACAATTTTACCAATGTTTAATGAGACTACTATAAAAATGGTTAAAGAAGAATTAGAAAAGTGTAATATAAAATTATTATTAAATAATAAAGTTAAAAGAATTGGTCCTACCATTATTGAAACAGACCAATCAACGTACTTTTATGAAATAGCAATTTGGACTTGTGGAATAAAACCAAATAGTTTAATTAAAAAAATAACTTCTGATAAATTCTCGGTTGATTCTAATTTGAAATTTAAAGATTCAATTTATGCAATTGGGGATATTATTGCATCAAAAGATCATGGGCCTCCTACTGCACAAAATGCAAAACAACAAGGAGAATATTTAGCACGATTCTTTAATAATGATTTTGTTGGTCCTGATTATAAATATATGGAAAAGGGTAAAATTATTCATACTAAGGATTGGATTATTATTGAAACTAAGTATGGGAGTTTTAGAGTGCCATATTTGTTTGAACCATTACTTGACAAATTTATAAAAGATTTATAAATCATAACAAAGTTATAAAATAATTTCTTTATTGTCTAATTTCTTATAAAGTTTTATCACTGACTTTTTAGTTATAAAACTTTCTTTACAAACTTCTGTAATTTTAATACTTTTTAAATCTTTTGCTCTGGATAATGCCGTATATGCTTGACCCGCTGCAAAAATTTTCTCTCCAATATCAATTTCAATAGCATCCAAAGTAGCACCTTGAGAACGATGGATAGTTAAAGCATAAGCCAATTTAACAGGCATATAAGATACTTTAACTTCTGGATTTTCTGCATTAACACATGGGAAATACTTTACTTCATAAGATAAACCATTGACTCTTTTGATTGTTATTGTTTTAATATTCAAGCTGGTAATGATTCCTCTAGTTCCGTTAACAATTCCTTTATCTTGGTCAACGTTAGCAACAATAACCACTTGAGCACCAACACATAATTCAATTGATTCAGGAATTTCTATATTTTTAGCCCATTTCTTTGTCTTTTCCTTATCTTTAGACAAACAATCATATTTAATCTCATAGGTTAGTTTTTTAGCACCTGATTTAATTAATGCTTCGTATTCTTTTTTATTAATTTTATCAACATCGTAATTATGAGAAAATAACTTTGTTGGTTTGATTTCTCCAAATTCTGTATTTTTCAAAGCTTGTAGTTTTTCAAAAGTTTCATCGGAGCAATTACCAAACCTTAATTCCAATAACATCTTTTGAAATTCCTTGTCTTTATCCTGTCTTATCATCTTTTTCAAATAAATAGTTTCCAAGTTCAGACTCTTCCATACTTCTGATTTGAAACTATAATCATTTTCAACTGGTTCCAATTGACAAAAATCACCGGTTAAGACTAATTGCAATCCTCCAAATGGTTCATCATTTTTTCTTACTATTGATAAATACTTTGATATTTTTTCGAACAATAAATTGTCTAGCATCGAGACTTCATCAATAATTAATACTTGTAAACTTCTTAGCTTTTTAATAACAAAAAACATTTTATTCTCTCTCAAGTATTCATAAATCTCTTCCGGTTCACCTTTACCATAACCAATACCCAAGTAAGAATGTAGAGTTTTACCACCAATTAATAATGCAGCGGTTCCTGTAGTTGCAGTAACTCCAAAGGTCATACCTTCTTCATTACAATAATCAATTATCTTTTTTAGAGTAACTGATTTTCCAGCACCTGCTACACCAGTTAGAAAGATATTTTTCTTGGTTTTAAAGGCATCTATTGCTTTTTGTTGTTCTTCGTTAAGGATGATTTCTTTAGGTATTTCTTCTTCTTCTTTCTCTTCATCTATCGTAATTTTATTAATTTTTCCTACTTGCATTTTTAAATATTCTTGAATCTCATCCTCTGTCTTGTTGACTATCTTAGAAACTTCTTTAATATCTTTACCTTCTGAGATTAAAGATGCTGCGGTACCAAGTAATTTACTATTAATACTGCCTTCAGTTCTTTGATGAGCGAGAGCAATTGTGCTAATTGTAGAAGAATTTTTAACTTCATCTAATAATTGTTTAACTTCTTGAGGAGACCACCGAGAACCGGTCTTAGCTGTTTCTGGTTTTAGTTTTAATGCTTGTATATTTTTATGCATTTATGATATTATTATAATAATATAATAATATTAGAATTATACAATTTTTTCTAATTTTAATTAATGAACAATTCAATAAAAAAAGAATTAGATGAATTTAAAAAGTTTCACAAAAATGAATACAATGTAATATTTCATATTTTATGTGGATTTCTATTTATGAGCTTTTTATTTTTAATTTTTGGAGAATATAAAAATGTAGCCCTTTTTTCATATTTAACTCTTTTATTATTAACTCTTGGTGTTGATTATTTACAATTAATTCTAATAATTGGAATGTTTTTATTTATAATGATTAATGCTATCTTAGATATTAATCTTAATAATTTAGTTTTATTTTTATTCTTTTATTTTCTTCCAGATTTATCACATTATTTCACAAAAGAGAAGACAGTAATGAATATAAATAATATAACTTTATTTAGTGTATTTGTAAATGTATTTTATTTGTTACCATTTAGTTTATTATCTTGTTGATTATCTTATTCTAAATAATTTCCATCTTATGTAATAAAATATAACTAATATCAAGAAAATCAAAAATAAACTATATAATACATGTAAAATCATAAAAAAATTAGGTTCAACATTATACACTTGTATTAATACAACAATAATTACCAAAGATACAAGATATAAATATAAATGCATATCTTCGGTTAACATAAATGAACTAATTAATCCTAAGAAAAATTGGTGAAATTCTTCGGGATTGGTTCCTTCATCCATTACATATCTAGTAATATATTCATAATATAAATAATATTTTTTTATTCTTTCAACATGTTCAACTGAATACTTGCAATTTTCACAAACAATAAAATGTAATTTTAATAATATTCTAGAAGTATTACTATCTGATTCTTTAATAACTTGATGCATTGTTTTATCAAAATCAAATACTAAAAAATCATATTTATTTATTCTTTTCCCATCATTTAAATTTACAAATTTAGTTAAAATATTATTATTTCCATTTGTTAAACCAATAAGAATTCTATAAAACTTTATTCCATCAAAATTAAATATACAATCTTTATGAATATCAAAATTTCCAGCAGCACCATATAAATTTTCTTTTCTATTATGATTAGGAGGTGGATTAGAATAATATAGTTCATCCATTTCATTAGCACCTATTTTTATACAATTAGGAGTAGAGTCACATAACTTATCCCAAAATATATCATTTCTAATTTTATCAACTTTTGATTTTAATTCAGTATCAAAATGATCATACCAAGTATGGTATGTGGGAAGTTCTTTATTTGGTATTTGACTTTGATATAATGTTACAATTTGATCCAATAATGGTCTAAGATTTGAAGGCATTTCTCCTATTGCAACTTTACCTTCAATATTATCTCTATAAGTAAAAAAATTATTGTTCATATAAATAGTGTTAGATTTTTTTTATACAATTATATCATCTTTTGGCATAATTTTATCTTTATTGTTATATAAAATTAACTTAATTTCCTCTTTCTTAATTCCTTTTAATTCATCTTCTTCATCACCCATTCGGTCTATAAATCTTTTAATTTGTTCAGCTTTATGAGGTTCTAAGTCAGGGCAAATTTCTTCATAGAACTTTTCAATGTCATACATACGAGAATCTACTAAATCGTTTAATAGTTCATTTTTGTTGACAGCAATAAATTTATTTGCCTTTTCGTCAAATTTATATGCAAAGGTACTTTGAAGATTAGTAATATAAACATTTTGAAATTCTTTATATTTTCCGGAAACATGGACTAAATCTACCAAGTCATTTAGACTCATTGCTTGACGATTTAAAATGTTTTTCTTTTGTCTAGTGTTGAGAATTTCACTTAGATTTTCTTGTCCGAGTTGGATGATGGTGATGTTATTAATAGTGCCGTTATTATTTAATTGATTGTTTATTTTATTGAGGGTTTTGGGATGGATTTTTAGGGATTTTTGGAGGAGGTTTTTAAGGTTCTCCATTTCTTTTTTATATTCAGAAAGTTCTTTCTTAATATCAATATTTTCTTTAATTACTAAATCCATTTTATTATCTTCAATTGTAATTTCTTTTTTACAAATTCTTTCGTGTGCCCATTTACCTTGTCTAGATGTAAATGGTTTTTTACAACTTAAACAGTATTTTATATCCTCTTTTTTTGACTTAACATTGACAGGAACATTGACAGGAACATTGACAGGAACATTGACATCATTGACGACATCATTGACGTCATCAACCTTTTTTTCTGTATGATAAATGTATTTGTGTTTCCATAGACTTTTATAATTTTTATAGGGTTTTTTGCAGATATTACAATAATGTTCCATCTACCGAGTTTAGTATATATATAATAAGATATTTTATTCTTAAATGTTTTTTGTAAAGTAGATATCTACTTTTTAAATTAATATAACTATTTAATAAAAGATACCTAACTTTAATTGATAAAGTATATTTAATTAAAGCTTATAAATCTAAACTTAAAAATTCGACTAAAAAATTTCATTGACAAAAACATTGACCTTTCGTTGACATAACTCTTGAAAACATTGACATTTGTCAATGTTCTACTTACTATAAAAAGTATTGTATTTTACATTAGTATTTTTTATAATATATATTAAAATATTGATTTACATATAACTATTCAACTACTTTATAAAAAGTATATATTAAAAAATATAGTAATCTCTTATAATTTTATATTATCTACTAAAGTAGATATCTACTTTCACATGAGAGAGAGAGAATTTACGCGTCAGAAAGTCGCCAGACTCGACCTTTAAAAAATAGGAAACTTTATCCAGTAAAAAATAAAATACTTTTTATTTTTTGTTAAAAAAAATATACTTGTTACATAAGTGTTACAAAAATCTATTTTATGATTTCAAACTAAAAATTTAATTCAAAAACCGAACACCCATAAAACACAAACAACAAAGCCCCATAAATATTATGTAAATGTAAAAATGAATCAAATACATAAAATAAAAAATCAGAAAATCCATTGTAATACAATAATAACAAAGCACTCCTTAGTGGACCATAAATTCCCTCGGTTAAAAGAGGAACAATACTAAAGACTTTAACGTTATCTGAATTAATTCTAAAACAAGTATTTCCGAGATTACAGAAAAAGTAGGAATAAATTAAAAAGGCAAGTAGTATTTTTTTATACATTATATATAGTGTATAAATTAAACTTTAAACAGATTTTCAATGTAGTCGACAATATGGAAATTAAAATCCTTTTTCCTTAATTGAGCAAAGTTTTCTTTCACCAAATCTAGAGCAGTTTTCTGGTCATTATTGACAGCAAAAGTTGAATGAGGCATAAGGTCAAAAATAGTTTGAATATCCGCTGGAACTAAATCTTTATCCCAACTATTAACTTCAGCGCAATAAGTCATCAAAATGTTGTTCCCCTTTTCATCAACATAAGCAAACTGTGAAGGAGCATATTCTCCGACAATGTTAATGATTTTGCTTAGTGATTCCTCCAAAAATCTCCAATCACTCTTTAGTATTTCATGTAGAAAATTAGGCTCCGTACCCTTGAGATGAAAATCTGTAGGGATTAAATACCTGAGTTCTGCTTCCATACGAACTGAGTTTAACTTTTCCTTTAAATCGGATAAATTAGACTTGGAAAGATGATCGATGAAAGCGCTTGGGTAATCGTAGCAACCATAATGACTCATAAAGCTATACAATGACTCTATTTTAACATTATAGTATCTATCAATAACACGCAACTTAATATCACCACATATCTTATGCCGACAGGTGTAGAAAATGTATTCTCCATCTTTTTCTTCAACAGCAATTAGATATTGATTGGCAACAGTGTAAGATTCAACATAATCTGAACCACCATCCATCTGTCCATAGTTGTGGTCTTCTTCATCCACGTCAGATATAAATAGTGCTGAAAACACTATATGTGCTCCATTATTAAAGAATCCTGCCGCATTGGCCAGGTTATTAGAAAGTAAATAATCATAATCAATAGATGTATTCATAGCCATTACTTTATTATAATAGTGAATAGAAGGTTAAAATTTCAATTTTTACAGGACATTTTAAACTATAAAACTATTTTTGTGGGTAAGAGCAGAATGCTTGTAGCGCTAGCGTTGTGAGCCAAGTGAGTTTTGGGTATTTTACTTCCCCGGCTTTTAAAGCCAGTTTGTAAAAATTTATTTTTACTTTCCACTAGTTTCCGACAAAGGCAACTCTGTACTAGTATCCTTCTTACTCTGTGAATACTTTAACTTGTACTTTTGATATTTCTTAGTTACCTTCCTTAAATTTTCTTCCATTTTCATTAGTTCTTGAGTAGATTCTAAATCATCTTCTAGTAAAATAGGACCCTCGTAATTAAAAGTTAAATGTTTTGCTAAAAAGCCCAAATTTATATTAATTTTCAAATATGGAAAATTTTCTTTTATTTTCATATTAATCCTAGTATTATCTAAAATTAACTTGTTATGTTTTTGACAATAATTTATTAATTTTAAATAAGATTCATCTTTAACATTTTGTTCATTAACATTTACTAATAAATACAAAATTTTTCCCAGATGAAGCAAATCTTCTGATGATAATGATAATGGGGTATAAAATAAATTATTTAAACTACTACTTATGAATTTAGTCCATTTTACAAAATCCTTTTCCTTTCTTAAAAATTTAAACATATCAAAGGGTCTTTCAATAACTTTCTTTAATCTTATGTCATATGTTTCTGATATAATGTTTCTATTAAATTTATCACCATAACTATTACTAATAAAAAGAATATCCTTATTATCGTAAAGAAATTGTAAATAATGTAATTTTTTAGGTAAATTATTCCAAGTTAATCTATTACTAATGTCAATACACAAAAATGTATTTTTAATAATTGATATAATTTTTGTAATTTGAACCGTTGATAATTTATTTAAAATAAAAGTTGTTGTTAATAATTTATTATTATATAATATAATTTTGATTAA
>Ga0114967_10000730_pt1 | contig 28149 bp, 48 predicted proteins | sample M_130628_MF_Meta_FD_92639 | JGI IMG/M metagenome (GOLD analysis project Ga0114967, IMG submission 92639) | Freshwater microbial communities from Lake Montjoie, Canada to study carbon cycling - M_130628_MF_MetaG | ecosystem: Environmental > Aquatic > Freshwater > Lake | place: Lake Montjoie...
CCTGACCGGACTCAGTGACAAGATGCCCACTGTGGATTTTGTACTGCTGACCTGGGCCGGACTCGCAGCAATGTTTGCACAGGCTGTGGTAAACAAGAACACACTGATTACCATTACAATCAGCTTGGGATTTATGCTCCAATCTGTCCTAATGGCATTGATATTCTTCAAGTAAATTAGTACAATTCTAGCATGAAAAAATTCCTTTACAGGTTAATTGATCGCATCTCTGAGTGGGATCGTTATCCACAGCCCAACTGGTTTCAGAAACGTCTGTTGGGCATGTACACTGACAGTATTGACACTGACTTTACTGCTCGTAAATTAGCGTCGGTTCAGTCAGCCCGGTTCATTCTAGATAACATGAGGAAGGTCAAAAACTTCTCCACTGACTACGATTTGCATGAGTACGTCAGCGCCAAGACTCTTGATCCTGAGCTGCGCAAGACTGGACTTGTACTGGAATTTGGTGTGGCCACCGGTCGAACTCTTAACCAGTTTGCTCGTTTTCTCCCGGAGAAAACTGTGCACGGATTCGACGGATTCGACGGATTGCCCGAAGTATGGGACAGTCGATTTGAGACCGGGGCCTTCAAACAAGACACGCTGCCCAACGTTCGAAAAAACTGTAAATTGCATGTGGGCTGGTTTGATTATACCCTGCCTGAGTTCCTTGAAGCTGAAGAGAACCAGGCGCCCATTGCTTTGCTGCACATTGATGCAGATCTGTACTCTAGTACCAAGACTGTGCTTGATTTGTTGCAAAAACAGATTGTGCCCGGGACTGTGATTGTGTTTGATGAGTACCTTAACTATCCGGGCTGGCAGTTGGATGAGTTCCGTGCTTGGCAGGAGTATGTTACAGCACATCGCATCAAGTTTGAATACATTGGCTACGTGAGCCGGCATCAACAAGTGGCAGTTCGTGTACTGAACTAGTGTTTGACCATTAATGGAACCTGTGCTACAATACGTTTGTGGTAGGGAATTCTAACAGCTAACCTAAAAATAACAACACGTTATGGAGTTGTGCATGTTTGTTCCAATGAAAACACTTGTGGAGCGAGTCAGTGGGTTTGCACAAAACAAACCTACTCGAGTAAAGCGAAATGGCCAGAGCTATGCGGCCACTCACAAATTCGCTTATCGAGGAATCAAGATGTTAGTGTGGATGTACCGACGTCTTCGGACCGAGGATCAGACTGCACGTCTTGTTCGTGACACTATTGACTTCTTGTTGCGCAGATATCATAATTATTCAATCAAGGAACACATCGGGGCTCACTACTTCGAAAAAGGATTGCCGCACGAAACCAAGACAGAATTTGAACATGTGATCCCGGCCTCAGTGGCACGTGACTTGTTGCTGGTTGGCCGATTAACAATTGACGAAGCATTGAATATTCCAACGTGCCGCTTGAGTGCTGTAAAGCATAAAAAGTTGAACTCGACCAAGCTGGGTTCAACTACGCCGGACATTTATTGGTTCTGGCAACGGTATCAGCAGCTCGGTATCCAGATTGAAACGCATGATGGTACCAAGGTTGATATGACAGCTTGGAATTTGGAAACCCATTACACTTACTTTAAGATCTAAGGAAAAAACATGAGCAGACTTGCATATTTTGGCCGCCCGTTTGTGGCATTTGATGCATCGAACAAGGAACATCGGCAATGGTTTTATGAGTTTCAAACTCAAAAAACTTGGGGACGGTGCCCTGTGCGTTTTTTGATCCCCGATGATGGCGGAGACCTAGTGTCACTGTGCCAGCGTCGCTTGGTTGATTTTTACAGCAAGACTGAATTTGATGTTGCAGGAACGCAACACCTGCTGGCCATCTAGTTGACAATAAATGGTTTTGGGTATATAAAAGAATCTTAAACAGTAAAGAACAGGAAATAAAATGCGTAGTTTTACTTTTGATGTAGTGGACCAGATGAATGCTGATGGGCATTGCCGCACAGTTGAAGGTGCTAAGTGGAATAAGCTAGCACTCAAGATGGTTAGTGAAGGTCGTGCTACTCTTGTAGAAAACAGCCGATCAATGACTGGATCCGGGACCGCATTTAGTAGTTCGCATGATATATGTTATTTACGTTTTAATATGACAGTGACCGAAGTTGTATAAAAACAACATACCCAAATTTGACCAGAAATGGCTCCTGTGCTATAATAGCTTTATACAATTAGCAATTAGGAGCAAGTGATGACCTTTCCCAGAGCGTATGAACGAACAAGTGATAGGTTGCTTCAAGATCAATCGTCAAAGGGAAAGCGCCCTTATGTCAAGTTCATCGGTACTCATGTTCATGTGGGCACTCAAAGTCGGCATCGTGAACGGGCTAGCAGGCAGTGGCGCATGTTCTGGAGATTGAAATCCTTGTATGGTTGACAATAAATCCCACCTGTGATATAATAGCTTTATACAGTTAGCAACAAGGAGAAGCAAATGCGAATAGTCAACGTAATCGTTATCGGTACCGACAGTCAACGCATCGCTGTGCTGCAAGCACCTGTTGAACAGACTGAAAAAATAGCCAAAGAATTCCTTAGCAACGCCGGGCTGAAGTTTATCACTGACATCTTCAGCATGGGCCAATACCGAGTTTGGGCTGAATAAACATAATGAACTCGACTATGTATCAATTCACTGAATACCAACTTGGGATCATCCACACCATGCTGGAGATCAATCCTTGGGTTCAACCTGCCTATCGTTGGTATCACGAGATGAGCGAAAGCACCTGTGTCAACGTCTACGACGTAGAGGATTGGGCGATGGATTTCTACACGGCCTACAACAAGATCTACCCGGGTACCTATTAGCAATCTGGTTGACCAGAAATGGCACCTGTGCTATAATAGCTTTATACAGTTAGATAACGGAGCAAAAGATGAGCAAAGTTGACAAGATCACCAGTCAGATCATTCGCTTGAACAAAACGATCCGGAAAACAGTGAGGTTCCTGTGAAGCTGACTTGTCCAAAGTGCTCGGGTACTAAGGAAATCCCCCTTGAAGCGGATGAAGCGGCGTATTCATGGAATCGGGGAAAGACTCACAAACCCTGTACGAACTGTGGTGGTCAGACCATGTGGGGACGAGCCACAGGGCTAGTCACTGTTCGGCCCAACGGCGAGGCTTGCCTGCATGAGTATCAAGGCAAGACCATTGGCCGCTGCCTCACTGCCTATACCTGTCGCCATTGCGCCGAGGGATTTATCATTGATAGTGGCGATTAGCCCTATTATCATAATAGTTTACACTGAGAAAACAAGGAGCAGAAGATGAAAGCGATCAAGATCATTGAAGGCCAGCGCCGAGTCGGGGTCATCATCCACAGTGACTATGGTGGTGGTTGGTACAGTTGGCACGGAATTGAAAGTTTACTGTATGATCCCAAGATCGTTGAGGTCCTGGAGGACGAGACCATCGACAAGTTTGCAGCCTGGGAATGGATCCGCGCCTATGTTCGGGAACTGTATCCTGAACAGTACTTTAGCGGCGAAGAACGGCTCGAGGTGCGCTGGATCCCAATCGGTGTCAAGTTCCGTGTTGCTGAGTACGATGGCAAGGAAAGCATTGTCCTACAGTCCGATGAGCAGTGGTTGACAGCATAATATAAGTCTGCTATAATACACACATGAACAACGCAAAAGGAAACAACATGCCCGCTAACCGTATCCCCGCGCACTTCCCCGCGCACTTCCCCAGCGACTTCCCCCGTGATTCGACCGCGGCAGAGATTGCGCAGTTCCAGCAGGATCTGGATGATATCGAGCAAGATGCTATCGACGAGGCCGAGCTAGATGACTGGATTGAGTCCGGGCAAACCCTGATCCACTTCGGTTGACAACTTAATCAATTTGCTGTATAATACTCACATACACTAGCAAAACAGGAGAACTTTGTGGCTTTTGAAAACAAGATCTTGGCAGTTGTTGAAGACTTTATCCCGGGAACCGCAGCTGAATTCAACTACGGAACGTTGTTTGTTTCCGGGCTTAATCAGAATCAAGCTACTCTTCTTTTGGATCGTATCCGTGGGTCTGTGCTGTGTGGTGTGCAGATGAGCAAAGAAATTGGGCTCGAGATCGCATACGACTTTACTTGAGAACACAAAGGATCCTATCGTGTTTGAAACTAAGATCTTTCTTATGCAGGACGAGTGCCGAAAGTTGTCTATCTGGTTGAGCACCAGACTTGCAGACTATCGTTATACCAAGGTGCATACTTAAATGTTTGAATGGTGCGTGGTTGCGGTGCTGGTTGGCTTCGCAGTGTTGTTCACAGTGATGGACGAATGGTAACTCCAAGGAACTAAAATGGCCGGCAAAGCAACTTCGATCTATCTAACTATTCTGCCCAAGGGCAGTCATAACTCGGTATTCAAGAAGGTATTCTTCGAAGCCAAGAGCTACAACGAATACATCAAGTCGGATGAATTCAAGGCCAAGTGGCCCAAGGAACAGTTCGACATTGTCAAAGAAGTGTACTAGGACCGGTTGACCAATAAATCGGCCTGTGCTATAATATGTTTACTGTAGCGAAACGGAGTGCAAGATGAACAAGTTAATTAAAGATTTGTATGTTGATGCACTGCTTTCCGTACATGATTCTTTCCCTGAAAGAATGCTGTCACCTTCAGCAGTTGATTTGAAGTTTGCCGAAATGCTGGTGTTTGACTTTCTTGGCGAATTGACTAACGACGACACACTGGGCCCGGCCCGCATTGACACCATTTGCCAACTGGCACGACGATACGGAGTAGCACGATGAAATTGCTGATTGATACCCCTTTGGTTTTTGTGGCCTACGACGAGATCGGTACTACCGAGCAGGATCGTGCGGACAGCAAGGACTCATGGGATGAGGCCTGCGCGGTCTTGAACAAGTTCGGTGTACACTACACTTTGACCTATAAGGCACATTGTATAGTGTTCATGCTGAAAACGCAGAAGATCACCCTGGATGATCTGGACATGAACGAACTGATCTATGATGGATTGTGGGCCCTGGACATGGATTTCCGCTATGCCGGCTTAGGTGGACGCGGCTGCGAGACCAGTTTCACAGTTACTCAGCGGGACTAAGGATATGGCCAGCTCTGTTATTGCTGTCGATACCGGATCTATTTTGCGAGCTGTTCGCTGCGCCCAAAGCAAGATAGATCAAGTTGGTGTGATCCTGTACAACCTGTACAGTGGGCGGAATGTCAATAAGTTGATCTCAACCGGGAATCTGTTGAGTATTGACCCGTTGGTGATCGCCCCGGGTACTAGCAGCAAGTCCTTTACCAGCTTGGCTGATTTGCGCTGGGACTACATCTCTTGCGAGATCGCGTATCTATGGAGAGATTCACAATGGCTAGTTGATTTTCGCATCGAGGGACCCACCGAAGGAACTTATGTTCCCTTGGAAAAAGCCTTAAAAAAGAGAAAAGTAGTGTTGTAAAAATACAACATTGTGTGGTTGACCAGAAATTCCGGGTATGCTATAATGTATGCATACAGTGAGAAACAAGGAGTTGTAAATGAAAAAGGTAATTGTAGTAGGTTTGATAGCAGTGTTTGGTTACCTGGGACAAGCCCAGGCCTGGGGCCCGCGTGATCGAAGCGCTCTAGCCGGAGTCGCTGTTGGTGTTGCGGGCACGTTGATGGTCCAGCAGTTCAGCAGGCCGCAGCAGGATGCTCCGCAACAGATGCAGGCTGGCTGTTCAGGGTCAGGCTGCGGCGGCCAAATGCCGGCCTACTACAATCCCCCTCCGGTTTATATGCAACCAGTCTACATTCAACAGCAGCCGCAGCCTATGCCGTGTGTGGCAGCATTTGATATCAACAACCGGTACCTGGGCTGCTACCGCTAAACGGTTGACCAGAAATGGCACCTGTGCTATAATGTATTTACTTTAACGCAAACGGAAACGAAATGCTCAAACACCAGATCAAGTACTCCAAGGCCGCGGTTGCTACTGAATCCAAATACCGTGCTGCCGATGCTGCGGTGAAGAAGTTCCAGGATGCTGCTCAAGCCAACTACGACAGTTCTGCTTTTGCTAACGGTTATTTGGGATCAGCTATAGCTGGCCTGGCATCACAGTACTTGACCCGGGCGCAGTTCGCAGAGTTCCTGGCAGCAATGGAGCAGGCCGCAGCCAAGCAAGAAGCCGAAGTGGTTGCCAAGAAAAAGTACGAACTGGCTTAATTTAGATAAAGGATATCCTACAATGAAATTGTCCCTTAAACAAAAAGCAGGAGTTGAAGTGGCCAAGCTGCTTGGTACTTCGACTGCGGTGTTTGTATCAATCTACGCAGCCCTTGCCAGCGGCTACGGCCCGCTGCTGGGAGTGATGGCGATCGTGACGATTGCTGTGTACAGTGTGTTTCAGCTTTATCAAATGAAGTTGTGGCAGCTGGAAACCAAAGCGGCAAAAGCCAAGGCCCTGGGATAAAGAAATGACTGTTGGACTCAAGACCTATCGCAAGTTAATGAAGGTTGAGGCGCGGGCTCGTGTCTTGGGCATGCAGTTTGCCTCCCCTAAGACTTACTGCGAGGATCGAGATTTCATCGTATTGTGTCCAGTTGAACAAGAGCTACCTCTTTACATACGGGATGCTGAGTTGTTTACCGGGGACGTTGATCAAGTTGCCTACTTCCTAAGGGGGATAGAATGGGCTCGTCAATATGACAGCTCGCTGATGAAGGGCAACGATACTCGTCGCCTGCGCAAGGAGCAAGATTATAGAAACACTGCATTGAAAAATATTCTCGCTAACAAAGAAACGGTTGCCCAATAATTCCGTTTCTGCTATAATGTTTACATGCTGCAAAAAACAGCATAACTTTGTAACTTAATTTGTCACTGAAAAGGTTTATTATGTTGAATGTTGAAAAGCTCTTTACTGTTGAAAAGCTCTTTACTGTCGCTGGTACCGCTACTAATCCGGATGGCACCACTAAGGTCCGCTTTGCTAACGATCTGGTTGCTCGTATCAAGATCCTGAACAAGGCCGGTTGCACGAATCTTGAGCTGGTCGAGCTGCCCCGCCCAATGACCAAGCTGGAGGCGATTACTTATCTGCAAGGCCTGGGTACTATCACAGGCGATGCTGCATTTGTGCTGGAAGGCAAGGCAGCAGAGAAGTCCAAGGTTGCCAAGAAGTCCGAAGTCAAGGTCATTGCTACCAAGCCCAGCATTGCGAACATTCGTGCTCGCAAGCCCAAGGCAGCAGATGTTGAAGCAGTGGCCCTGTTGGCATCTGTGATGTCTACGCCGGTTCGCGACAAAGGCGAGGATCAGGTTGAAGCCTAACGGCTCCCTACTCCACTCAAAGCGGCCCAAAAGGGCCGCTTTCCTTTTCCAAATTCAATTCTGGCATAATTAATTGTATGCTTAATGACCCTGAGTTGGAAACTGCCCTTCAAGAGCTAGTGATTGATATCTGCGAAGTACTTTATTGTCGTGGGATTGATCGTGTTTGTATAGGTGCAATCATGCGCTTGGTCGGTATTGACAATGCAATTGCACAGCCAAACGACAACGAATATTTGAATTTGGATTCTACCTTCCAAGAAATACTACAAAAAAGAAAACAGCCAGTGCCAGCAGCCCCGCCCAGCGGCGCGGTACTCCATTAAATGCCCATACCCAGTTACCGGGCTTCAGAAGCTCTTTATGTTGTAATTATACGAGAGAAAAATGCAGAACAGTTGCTCAAAGCCTGGGCCAAAGCTGCAAAGGCACAAGTGGTAATTGAAAACAATCGGATGAAGATTTTTGAGCACCGTAGCTTAAACATGTTTCAACTGAACTGGCCACATGACTGGGACAACGTTACCATCTGGGATGCCTGGAATCGACGACATTTATATCTAGACTAGAGTGCCAAAAAATCTTGACATCTCCCGATGATCAGCATAAAATACTAAACTACAAAGGAATAAACTATGTCTACCAATCACGATACCCTTACCGCTGCATTTGAAACTTACACAGCCGAGAACGAAAAGTTCACTGCCAAAGGCGTTAAAGCATCTGCTGCCCGTGCCCGCAAGGCTCTGCAAGAAATGACCAAGGCCATCAAAGAACGCCGTAAAGAAATCACAGCTGAAAAAGAAGCACTCACTGCAAGCAAGTAATACCGGCATGGAAGAACTGACTCAAGCTCCTAAAACCAAACTATGTTCTTGTGGTCGCAGTGCTACAGGATTCTGTGTTGGGCTACATCGTATGTCCGATACTGAATGGAATGCTTACACATTCGACGAGCAGTTTGCTGCAGCCGCGCAAACAATCACAGTAACTACGGATTCAACAAAGAATGACTACTGACTCTTTTGTTCAGACCATAATTGAAGACCCTGATCACCCCGGCGAACTTCTGCTGGATCTTGGCGACGAGCTTTGCAAAAAGATGGGCTGGTGGCCCGGGGATCATCTTGAATGGACCGATAACGGCAACGACTCTTGGACCCTAAAGAAAATAGTACCCCCGGAATCAGCAACATGAGTATAAGCACAAACTGGGCCACTGGCCATACCTTAACAGTTGACTCAACTATACCGATTGGTGTCGCACATCAGACCTACGCAACTCTGTCGCCTGGCATAAAGTGGGATACAACTGCGACCCCAATTGATCCAATATCTTCGGAGTTTCGTACCGAGATCAAGCTGATCATGCGTATGATCCAGGACATTCAAACTCGGCTTAATATCTTGCAGCCAGCACCTGAACTGGAGCAGGAGTGGCAGCAGTTGCGAGAACTAGGCGACCAGTATCGCAAGTTGGAAGCCGAGTTCAAAGAAAAACAACGCATGTGGAACACGCTCAAGAAATCACCATGACACTTGACCAATAAATCAAATTGTGCTATAATACAATTTAAATTGGAGTGACAGATATGACAATGCATCTTGAAGGCCCCTGGTTGTCCATGACTGGCAAGCGTCGGGGCAAGATTAAGTTTCGCAGTTCCGAAGAAGCCCGCAAGGCACGTGAGCTGGCAGCAGAGTGGGAGCGTAAGCAAGCTGAGTGGAAAGCAATGAGCAAGCCAGTTCCGGCTCGTGCTGCTAAGCCTGCTGCTAAGCCTGCTGCACCGCAGGTTCGTGCTGCGACACCGGAGCAGCCACGGAGCTTGAACTCCTGGGTCAAGGGTGCCTGTGCAGTTAAACCCAATCCGCAGTATACTGGCACCAAAATAATCGGTATCGGTACCATGCACAAGAGCAATGCAGTACCTATCTTTACTGACGAACAAGCCAAAGACATCAGCACCATGCGTCGAGGATGACATGAAAATTTATCTTACCAGCGACATTCACCTGGAATTTGGTGACCTGGACCTCAAGAACGAACACGAAGCGGAAGTGTTGATCTTGTCCGGTGACATCATGATTGCCAGTGACTTGAACGATCATCCGGTACCCACCGTCGCGCCAATAGTCAAACTGGGTCAGCGACAATCGGCAGCTTATCGTTACCGTGACTTTTTGAAGCGTTGCAGTGACCGGTTCCCGCATGTGATTTACGTTGCTGGTAACCACGAGTTTTACCATGGCAAGTGGCCCGGCGGCATGAAGACTCTGCGCGACGAGTGTGCAGTGTTTCCGAATGTGTATTTCCTTGAGAAGGAAAGCAAAGTCATCTCCGACATAACCTTTATTGGGTGTACCTTGTGGACTGATATGAATCGGGGTGACCCTGTTACCTTAAACGCAATCACAGGCGATATGAATGACTTTACTGTTATTCGCAATGATGAAAAAGGTTATACCAAGCTGAGACCGGCTCAGGTCATGTCTGACCATCGTAAGGCTGTGGAGTACATTCGTGACACAGTAGAGAACGGCGCTGGCGAAAAGTTTGTGGTAGTAGGGCACCATGCGCCTAGCAAGCTGAGTACTCACCCTAGGTATGCAGATGATTATGTTATCAACGGCGCGTATAGTTCAGACCTGAGTGAGTTTATTCTTGATCACCCCAAGATCAAGTTATGGACACACGGTCATACCCATCATGCGTTTGACTACATGATTGGCGAGACCCGTATTGTTGCTAATCCGCGTGGCTACATTGGGCACGAGGCACAAGCCGACCATTTCCAACCCAAACTGATTGAGGTTTAATATGACAATGACATTTGATAAAGCTCAAACCTGGCGCAAAATTTCTGACCAACCAGGCAACTACTACTGCCAAGCAAACGAGAAAGAGCGAGAATATTTTCGCGGCTTTATCAAAGGTTTAATGGGAGAAAAGCAAATCACAATAGAGTTTGAAAAAGCAGACGGCACCCCACGCGAGATGATTTGTACACTAAGCGAACAGCACGGTGCTAAGTACGCAGTTAACGAATCAGTTCCAGGAACTGAGCAAAAGACACGCAAACAGAATTCTGATGTTTGCGTAGCGTGGGACTGCGAATTGAAAGCATGGCGCAGTTTTCGCTGGGATCGACTAAAGAGGATTGAGTTTAAACTTGGGTAAATCAGACACATTGAAAGTGGATGGCGTTGTGGTAGAAATTCTATCCAACGCCATGTTTCGAGTCAAGCTCGAAAGTGCCGAGCAGCCAGTTATTGGTGTGGCTTCGGGACGAATTCGTCAAAACAGGATCATGATCCTACTGGGCGATCGAGTCGAGCTTGAACTTTCGGTGTATGATCTATCTCGGGGGCGTATTGTGCGCAGGAAATAAATACTGGTATGAACATTCGAGATCACATCAATATCCTAGAAGCCACTACGCGGCCGGCCAAGTTAGAAACCACCCCGCTTCCCTACGGTGAAAAGGATCTTGAGCCGGTATTGAGTAAAGAAAGTTTAGAATACCATTATGGGCATTTGGCACGGGGTTATGCCAAGCGTTACAACGCAGGCGAAGGTGATCCTGAGTTTAATCGAGCTGGTAGCTTTTTGCACAACAAGTTCTTCCCACAATTTCGTAAACCCAAGTCAGGTAATCGTCCACGTGGTGCAGTGGCTGAGCTGATAGAATCCAAGTTCAAGACATTCGACGATTTTCAGGATGCAATTAAAGAAGTAGCAATGAAGATCCAAGGCAGTGGCTGGGTATACCTGAGCACCGGCGGTGATATCAAGATCATACACAATCATGCTGTGCGTACTGATATTGCTTTGTTGATTGACTGGTGGGAGCATGTTTGGGCGACCGATTACCAGTGGGACAAAGAAAAATACCTAGCTAACATCTGGCGTATTATCAATTGGGACGTAATAAACGAGCGACTATGAATATTCAAGAATCTGCTGTACTCAAACTCAAAGACCTACTTGCTGAGGAAAATAATCCCGACACCAAGTTTCGCGTATATGTGCAAGGTGGTGGCTGCTCGGGAATGCAGTACGGCTTTACATTCGACGACTCAGTCAACGAAGATGATATTGCGGTCGAAGTAGATACATTTACTGTGCTTGTTGATTCTATCAGTATGCAATACCTAGCTAATGCAAATATCCGTTGGGAAGAATCCTTGATGGGTGCCAGCTTTATAATTGACAATCCCAACGCAGAGTCAACTTGCGGATGTGGGTCAAGTTTTTCACCCGGTAGTTAAAAAATCCTGTTGGAGATGGAGATATAGCCCGATTGTAAACACACTTAAACTGCCATAAATATCTCAAAGCGAGGAAAGTATGGCAAGAGAAGTCATTAATGTAGGCGCAGCGCCCAATGATGGTCAAGGCGACCCGATCAGAACTGCCTACATCAAAACAAACAACAATTTTGCTGAACTTTATTCGGCAGTTCAACTAGTCCCTCCACCTACGCTGTTGGGCAGTGCAGGCAACAAGGCCGGCATGATTGCCTACAGTCCCACTGCTTTTTATTATTGCTTCCAGGACTACGATGGCAGCAGTGAAATCTGGGGCGAGTTACCTATTGGAGTTACTGGCAGCGAAATACTCAATGGTACCAGTAATGTATCTGTAACTGCTAGTAGCAATGTCACTGTTTCAATAGCCGGGGTATCCAACGTAGCTGTATTTTATGCCAACGGGTTTGCAGTCACTGGCAATGTTAACGTTTCGGCTAATGTAACAACAGGAAATGTAAGTGGCACAACAGGTGCGTTTACTAACGTAGGTGGCACACTTACCACCGTAGCACAGACCAACATTACAAGTGTCGGTACACTGACAAGTTTAGCAGTTACAGGTAACATTATTACCGGCAATGCCAATGCATCGGGTAACATTTCTGCATCCTTCTTCAAGGGCGATGGCAGCCTTCTTACCGGTGTTGTTTCGGTAGGAGCAAGTGCTATTATCAATGGCACGTCCAACATTTCATTTACAGGGTCTGGCGGCAATGCGACCATAAACATCGGTGGCACAGCCAATATTGGTGTCTGGGCCACAACCGGTGTGTATATAACCGGGTTAGGTAATGCTACCGGCAACTTAAATGGGGGCAACCTGACAACACCGGGTGCTGTAACAGCAACAGGTAACTTAAATGGAAACAACGCTACAATTATTAATGCAGTTGTGGCAGCAACTGGCGCATTCACTGGTAATGTCACTACTGGCAATATAAGTGGCACTACTGTGTCGGGCACTACTGGCACATTTACAGGCAATGTAACAACTGGCAACATTCAGGGCGCTACCCATTCAGGCACAACTGGCGCATTCACTGGTAATGTAACAACTGGCAATGTAAGTGGCACTACTGTGTCGGGCACTACCGGCACATTTACAGGTAACGTTACTGCCGGTAACTTGTCAGTCAGCACCGGCACAGTAACTGTGGGCAACATAGTTAATGCCAACGCCAACGGCATAGGTAACATCGGATCATCGACCCTGTACTTCAATACTGTATTTGCCCAAGCAACATCCGCACAGTACGCTGACTTGGCAGAAATGTATCGAGGTGATCGCTACTACAGTCCCGGCACTGTAGTGTGTTTTGGTGGCTCAAATGAAGTTACGATTGCCGAAAAAGATCATGATGTAATGGTTGCAGGAATTGTATCAACCCGGCCAGCGTACACCATGAACTCCACCTTGACTGGGACAACCGCTGTGGCAATTGCGCTTGCTGGCCGCGTGCCGTGCACTGTACAAGGCCCAGTCCTGCGAGGACAAATGCTAGTAACGGCCGGCAATGGGCGGGCACGTGCCGAACTCAACCCGGCTATCGGCACTGTGATTGGAAAAGCACTACAAGACTTTGATGGCAGTGTAGGGGTAATTGAAATAGTTGTGGGAAGACTCTAAATGGCTCAACCGCAGTGGATCACTCGAACAAGTAGTCTTAGTACCATTCCTGAGGGGATATTTTACCAAATTCCTTTGCAGGCCGAGGATCCCGACGGCGGTCCAGTATACTATCAATTGATTGCTGGTCAATTGCCTGATGGAATACAGGTGCGCAAGTCGGGACTTATGGAAGGAATTCCTACCCCGACTGTTATTGTGCAAGGCGTACCGGCGCAAGTAAGCAGCGATGTTACTAGCAAGTTTGCAATTAGGGCGTACACTGAAAAGGTAGTTAGTGGGCGAGTAGTCACAGACCGCATTAACGATCGTACTTTTACTCTAACAGTGTCCGGTCAGAACATCCCGAAGTTTGTTACCCCAAGTGGCCCAATTGGGACCTATTATGATGGTACCAAAGTTAATATTCAGTTAGAATTTACAGACCCCGATGTGTCCGATCGGGCTATGTTCCGTGTACTATCCGGATCGCTGCCTCCAGGGGTAGTGATAACCAACAAAGGACTTATTACAGGGCTGATTATACCGTTACCTCGGAATCAATTAATAAGCAAGAATTACGAGTTTACAATTGAAGTCAGCGACGGCAAAGACTCTGATGTGCGGGCATTCTCAATCTATGTCTATGCTAAGGCCTTAATGACTGCTGATAATACTGATATCACATCAGACAATACCTTCGTCACAGCCGACATAGTCACAGCACATACGCCAATTCTAGTTACACCCCCGGGCGATCTTGGTCGTGTACGAGCCGATAATTTTTATGCCTTTAAATTTGATGCTATCGATTTTGATAGAGACCCAGTTGAATACGTTATCAACATCGGTACCGGAATAGGATATGATGATACTGCTGTGGTTGGCAAAGTCAAGTTCATGGTATGCTCGGGAAGTCTTGGTGGATTTGTATTAGATATTGAATTAGTTGATGGAAGTAGTATCCCAGAAGCTGCATCAGAAATATTTGTTGGTATGGGAGTTTCGGGAATTGGGATTTCATTTGGATCTATTGTAGTTAATATAACAGGGACTACAGTTACTATAGATCGTCCGTTGCTGGCCGCGGTGTTTGCCTCGGTAACGTTTTTTGGCAAGCAGCCTACTGATACAACCGATAACGGAGACCCGGGTAGTTTCGATATTGACAACGTTGGCTTTGACCAAGGCACGTTTGCGCTGCCGCCGGGTCTAAGTATTGATTCTGAGACCGGTTGGTTCTATGGATATATCCCCGACCAAGGCATCACTGAAACCACATACAGATTTGCTGTACGTGTCAGAAAGATTGATGCACCGTCTCTAATTTCTCCACTTGCCTACTTTACTATAACAATCATTGGCAATGTTGAGACCGAAGTTACCTGGCTTACCGAACCAGATCTTGGATCAATTGTCAATGGAGCAATAAGCACATTGGAAGTTGCAGCGGTCAATGCAGGAGGTCGAGCATTACAGTATCAAATTGCACCGGGTACCAGCAGCTCGTTGCCACAAGGTCTTACACTACTGCCGTCGGGACACATTGTTGGGCGCGTGAGTTTTAACACATTTGCACTAGACAATGGAACAACCACATTTGACGATCAGTTGACCACACGACTTGTAATTGATGAAACTACATTTGATATGAGTCATACATTTGTAGTTAACGCTTTTTCTCCTGTTACCAATACTCCGGGTTATGTTGTAACTGCTATTACTGTTTCTAATTCAGGAACAGGGTATTCAAGCGCCACACCACCTACAGTGACAATATCTGCACCGCCCAACACATTGAATTCACAACAGGCCACAGCAGGTGCAATCGTGATCAATGATGCAACTGGAGAAATTTCAAGTATTGCAGTCGGTAACCCGGGTCAAGGATATTCAAGTCCGCCGACAATCACAATCACAGGCGGTGGAGGAAGTAATGCTACTGCTGTGGTACAAGTCCAAGACACTACTACACTTAATCCGGTGTCAGTATTCCGTACATTTACTGTAACAGTTGTCAGACAGTTCAATACCCCGTACGAAAGTTTGTATATCAAGGCAATGCCTCCATTTCAAGACCGAGTGCTGATTGATCGACTCTTGTACAATCAAACTGTCATTCCGACTGAGTATGTGTACCGTGCAGATGATTCAAACTTTGGGGTGAGTCAGAATGTGGTGTACACTCATGCATACGGACTAGTGCCTAGCACGTTGGACAAGTATGCAGAGAGTTTGAGTATTAATCACTATTGGAAAAATGTAGTGCTGGGTGATATTAAGCTGGCCCAGGCTTTAGATAGTCAAGGCAACGTGCTGTACGAAGTTGTGTACAGCGAGATTGTTGATAACCTAGTAAACGCTCAGGGCACCAGTGTAGGGAAACAAGTTACATTAGCGTACCCGGCAGACAATCAAACTGTTGTTTACCCAAACAGTTTGATCAACATGCGAGATCAAGTAATTGATCAGATTGGACAAGTAAGCCCGGCATTGCCGGCCTGGATGATATCCAAACAAGCCAATGGTCGAGTGCTAGGGTTCGTTCCGGCCTGGGTAATTGCTTATATCAAACCGGGATATGGAGGCCAAGTTTTATACAACATTCGTGAAAGCTATGGAGACCAACTACATCAAGTAGACTTCAAGATCGATCGCTACGAGTTAGATCGTAGCCAAACACACAACTGGGACCCGGTAACTGCTCGCTGGATCCCCAGTCCCGGACAAAGCACAATATTTGACAGCAACACGACCTATTTTGATGGACGTGTTACTAAGTTTATTGCACCGGCAGATAGATATACCAACACAGATGCATTCGATAAATATCTACTGTTCCCCAAGACTAATATATTAGGACGTTAATATGTCATCAACTATCAATCCAAACAACATCAACGGCGCGTATCCTGTGGCCGGGCAAGACAACGACAGTCAAGGTTTTCGTGATAATTTCACCAACACCAAGACTAATTTCCAAGCAGCAGCGACCGAAATCACTGACCTACAAAACAAAGCAGTGCTCAAGGCAGCACTGACTGGAACCACGCTGAACAATGACATGGGCGGCAGTATTCTAAGCAATGCCCAGTTGCAGGACATGAGTGAGACGGTAGTATCAATTGGATCTGTAAGTGGATCGCAAACTGTAAACTACGCAGTTGGTTCGTATCAGACACTGACCATGACCGGGTCAGTATCTTTTTCAATTACTAATTGGCCACCTGCCGGGCAGTTGGGTCGTATACGCTTTCAGGTAACTTGCAACAATCTTGCACATACCTTAACTTTTCCAGCATCAGTCACGATTGGTGTCAGCAATATTCAAGGGCTTGATACTTCCACCAACACCTTGACTTTTAATAAAACTGGCACATACGAGTTTGAACTGGAAAACTCACAAGGTCAAAGCAGCACCGCAGTTACTATTATTGATCAAAATCGTAACCTAGATCCTATCTATCTTCCCAGTTCCGAAGACTTGGCCAACGCCGGCGCTGCTAGCCTTGCAGTAACTGCCAGTTACTTTACCACTGCGGCCGCCGAAACTGCTACACTAGCTGCCGGAGCAAACGGCCAAATTAAAACCTTTATGATGTTTGCTGACAGTGGAGACATGGTTATCACAGTGACCAATGCAGGATGGAAAACATCCGGCACTGGTACTATTACGTTTGATGCAATTGGGGATGGCTGCACCTTGCAATACATCAACAGCAAGTGGTTCTGTATCGGTAACAACGGTGTAGTATTTGGTTGACAGCAACTGCCCTTGATGCTATAATAGTGTCAAGGACTAACTACCATCATGGATCATCCGTTAATTGCTAACATCGATAATCTCTCAATCGAAGAGCTGCAAACTCGAATTAGTGATCTAAACAAAAAGATCGCCTGGGCATCAAGATCGGGTAACGCTTCGTTAAGAGCTCAAATTCAAATGGCCCTTAATACTTTCAACAGCAAGTTTAGAGAAAAACAGCAGGCCATATACGATGCTGCAACTAAAAATAACCCTGACTTCTCAAGCAAGATAGACATCAGCTGATGCAAACAACTGAGTTTGGAGAGCTGGTGTTTAACGACACAGATCTCTGTGATCTTATCATGCGCGGCACCGATATTACTCAACTTAAAAATGTCACTGTGTCTGGCACAGTTGATATTGCCCAGTTAGTTGATATTGTGCAGGATCCGGGTTCTATCTCTACCTGGCATGGCCCGGCTGATACCGCCCAAAGTCTAGAAGAATTTGACCGCAAGAATCAACTCAATTGGTACATGCCCGACGAGTATCGCAGTATGGATATTGCCGAACATGTACTTGGGTTATGCAACACGCAGGCAGAATTGCAAAGATGTGGGCAAGAACTATTGATGTTCCAAGAGAGAAGCTTGTTTGATTTGCTGCGCTATCTCAAGTATCTAGTCGACACAATGATCAAACACCAAGTAATTTGGGGTGTTGGTCGTGGATCCAGTGTGGCCAGTTATGTGTTATACAAACTCGGAGTACATCGGGTAGATTCAATGTACTATGATTTAGATCCGCAAGAATTCTTGCGTTAAATACCTATATATTAAAAGGAAAAACATTATGACTCGTAAAGTCTATCGTACTGCACAAGGCAAGCTAGTGGACCTTGGTGCAATTTTGCTACAAAATGAAAATACCCGAGCAGTGGGCAATATGCCTGTAAATGCTCGTGGTGATGTTATTGATAGCCAAAATAAACCCATTGACACTAAGGCGCGCCAGGTATCTCGTCAATACAGCAAGCAAACAACCAGCACCGCTGATGTTCTTGGCACCCCACAGTTAAAAAACAAAGCAGTTGAAACTAAACAAATTGCAGTAGATATTCCCAAGGCACCTGAAGACTTTGATGATAGTTTTGTTAAAGAGCCAGCAGTGCTGGACGCAAAGGCACCCGGCGGCCTTGCTGCTGCTATTGCCAAGGCACGACAAGTCAAGCAAGAACCCGTAAAGTCACCTATACAGTTAGCCAAAGAACGCACCGGAGTACAGAAGATTTAATATGAGAGCAGCATTCGCACCACATCAACTTGAACAATCCCAAATCCTACCATTGAACGACAGTGTAATTGTTGAAGACATGGAGTTTTCGGGCAGGCAACTACAAAGCGGAATTATTCTGCTTAACGACAACGGAACCACAGCCGGCATTAGACCACGCTGGGGCAAAGTGTATGCAATTGGGCCAACGCAGGAAGATGTCCATCCCGGACAATGGATTTGTGTTGCACACGGACGTTGGACACGTGGTATCGAGATTGAAGATTCGGCAGGCAAGCATACCCTGCGCCGGGTTGATCCCAAAGACGTTCTTATGATTTCGGACGAGAAGCCTTCGGATACCACTATGAGTGACGCAGTTCAGGCCAGGCCAAATACACGTTAACATAACCAAACTGCATTGCGAAACACCACAGCATCTAGTATAATACATTAGATGCTTTTTTTATATGCTAAAAATACAATTTATTATCTATAATCCGTTAAGCACTAGATTTGAAAATATCTGGTGCAACGGTCGGGGGCTGACCAAACATAAAGCAGTAGAGCTGCAACTTACAAAAACGACCGATATTGTAAAGTTTCTTGTCAATATAACACACGGTCGAGATCATGCAGGTGTCATGATCGAACTAGGGTTACTAGGGTATACTGTTTGTTTTAATATCTATGATACCCGCCATTGGGATTACACAAACAACAGATGGGAAGAGAAATACATGTTTCTACTAATTGACGAGATCAAAGGCACATATGTATGGATGGGCTATAATGACAACGAACTTGTTGAAATAAGCCCAAATTTTGATTACGAAGAAGACGCCAATCAGTGGCGCGAAAAATTTCAAAACGAACTAAAGGAACAAAATTGATAGAACTTTGGGCTGAGGCATATCGTCCCAGGACAGTAGAGGGTTATGTTTTTCGTGACAATCAGCAACGAGAACAAGTGCAGCAGTGGATAGACTCAAAGTCTATCCCTCACTTGTTGTTTTCCGGTGCGCCTGGCGTAGGCAAAACCACGCTGGCAAAAATACTCATACACTCACTTGGCATTGACCAGTACGACGTGCTTGAGATCAACGCAAGTAGGGAAAACTCTGTAGACACCATACGTGACAAAATCACCGGGTTTGTACAGACCATGCCATTTGGCGACTTCAAGGTGGTGTTATTAGATGAGGCAGACTTTATTACCCCGAACGGGCAGGCGGCGCTACGTGGTGTTATGGAGACATATCATTCCACTGCTAGATTTATTCTTACTTGCAATTATCCTAACAGAATTATTCCTGCTTTGCATTCTCGATGTCAAGGTTTTCACATTGACCGAGTTGATATCACTGAGTTTACTGCCCGTGTTGCTACTATCCTTATGCAGGAGAAAGTAGAGTTTGATCTTGATACACTAGATAGCTATGTCAAGGCCACTTATCCGGACTTGCGTAAATGCCTAAACATGTGTCAACCCAACAGCACTGGCGGCACGCTGGCCATGACGCAGAGTCAACAAACCAATGGTGGGGATTGGAAGCTGGATGCAGTAAACTTGTTCAAGGCCGGGAAATCACTTGACGCTCGTAAACTAATGTGCTCCAGCGTTAGGCCCGAGGAAATGGAAGATGTGTTCCGCTGGATGTACGACAATCTTGAACTCTGGGGCAGCGATCAAGAAACACAGGACCGAGCTATCATGGCTATTCGTCAAGGATTGGTTAATATACCAATGATGGCAGATCAAGAAATTAATTTGTCTGCAACACTTTGTGAACTTGCACAACTATGAGATATTTTTTAGTAAGCTATCTACGCAAGTCCAATGGGCAAATGGACGAACAAGTAGCAGTGGCCAAGAATCTAAAGCGCTCAGACTATCAGACCACATCTGTGATCCTGGACTTTAAACTACAATCTGTAGTACAAGCAAATATGCAAGCAACTGCTATTCCCAAAGAGTGGGAGCATATTCGAGATTTCTATTACAAGTATTACAAGAACTATATTGATGGCTTGGAGAAGCGTTGGACTCCCCCAAGCACAGTCACAGTGACTAGTCCTGATACAGTTCAAGAATTGAGTTGATCATGGGATGGCGTTGAATATCCCGGCCTGACAACTGTACAATGTCCAGGCCCGGAACACCTTGCTGAGCAAGACGTGTGCTAAGATCGATAAGTCCGTTATCGTGACTTTTTCGATCTGCTTGTTCAACGTCGCCAGTGACTGTGATTTTAGATCCCTCGCCAATGCGACTCAAGAGCATTTTCATTTGTCCCGGAGTTGCATTTTGCATTTCGTCTGCCACAATCCAAGCTTTCTTGAATGTGCGACCGCGCATGAACGCCAGTGGTGAGATTTCAATAACCTGATCCTCTAGCATTTTGGCTATTTCTCGAGGATGGTAGTATTCTCGAAGCACATCTAACAAGGGTCTGGTCCAGGGTTCCATTTTTTGATTAATGTCTCCAGGTAAGAATCCGTGTTGTTCATCTTCTACCCCAATTGCCGGGCGTGTAAGGATAATACGCTCGACATCGCCGGCACGGAAAGCTTTGATAGCTGCTTGCATGGCCAGATAAGTTTTGCCAGTTCCTGCAGGTCCAACTGCTACAGTAATGGCGGTGGTTTCATTCAACAAGCTTAGTACCAGTCGTTCTTGTCCTCGGCTTTTTGGTAATAAGTTAATGGGTTTTCTTTGAATTTTTGCTACTGGATGGAAGCTGATTGTATTTTCTTCCATCATGGGTTGTTGGTACTGCTGGCGACGTTGCGCCTTAACTCCGCGTGCTCTACTCAATTCAGGTTCTCCTTTGAACATAGTTATGCTACCCTGTCCAAGTATTTAGGTAATTAAAATGCAAGTTCTATAGGTATGTTTTTTTCAAATTAATCACCATAAGTACTGATTCACCGCAATGTTTATTCTGATGTGTTGCAGTAGTTTTACCTTTCCCATAAATACAATATCATGAAAAACGGCCTCGACAAAGATATTTTCAAAAATCACGAAGACTACTGGATGGTCGCCGACAACATCAAAGACCTGTACATGAGCGAAGGCAGCTTGTTGACTCTGATGGACTTTGAACGTGTGCTGGACGAGCTTGATCTGTATGCATTTAAAAATTGGCAGTTGGGCGAACTGGTACAGGGCCCAGATATCGGCAAGTACAAAGTGGGTTGCATTTTTATGTGGCCCGAAAGGCTCATGCCTGATCCACGTGGCGGCAGAAGATTGCTACCATTTGACTGTGATGTCAAGTACAAACGATCTTCAATCAAGATACCGATCAAGATCGAAGAGCCAGATGATTTTGTCCCTGGCACACACAAGGCTCGATTAATTGAGAAAAAAGTATGGCTGGTGGAAATTGTAATGCCCAAAGCCTTGATGTCCGACATCCGCACCGGATCCATTGAAATGGAAGACCAAAGCATTGATCTTGAAGACTTAGATCAATCTTACGAAGAAGACCTAGACCAAGACGAGTTCAAACAAGATGACCAGCAACAACAGCAATCAAACGCTCAGCAACCAGTTCCCGGAGCTGGGCCCGGATCTGCTCCAGCTTTCTGAAGCACTTGAATACAAAGATATGGTGGGCATGATGAAGCCTACCATTCATGTAGACGAGTTTGCCAGCAAGCTAGGAGATGATGACGACATTATCGTTGTAAGTTTCTTTGTGCGCAGTTTACAAGCAGCCAAGGACCTAGTGACCTGGTTTGAAAAAGGGTACGAGTGGGTACTTGATGCTGACCGCAGTCCGGGAGAAATCAAACCCAGCCGTTACCTAGTGTACATCGAACTGCGTCGACGCAGCAGTGCTGGTGACAAGATTACAGACTTGCTGGATGACTTGAATACACTGACTGAGTACAATGTATCCGACTGGGCTATGCACTACGATGAGAAAGAATATCCATTTAGTGTCGAGACATTCAATCGCTTAGTCCCACTGAGCCCAAAAGAATACCGCAAGAAAAAAGATCTAGATCTTAATGAAATGCGTGTAGCAGCAGGTATTGATCCTAAACCCATGTTTGAACGCGAGCGAGACATTCGTCAACTGCAAGCAGCAGCAGGTATCTAATATCTGTGCCTTAAAAAGCATACTATTTTCGATAATATTAACACAATGCAAGTAAAGAGTTTTGGATGTAGTTTTATCTACGGCAGCGATTTATCCGATGCCAACCTGACCCGTACGTATCCCTCTCCCAGTCGGTTAACATGGCCAAGTTTAGTCGCTAAACACATAAATCTACCTTATATGTGTTATGCTCATCCTGCATCGGGGAATTTAAGAATATTAGAACAACTACTGACCCACGCAGCCTGCAATGATCAGTCATTGTTTATTGTTGGATGGTCTTGGATAGATCGATTCGATTATGTGCACCCCCGTGCAATACAAAATCACGAGTGGCGATCATTAATGCCCGGGGATGACGCTGACCTGGCCCAAACGTATTTTAAAAAATTGCATTCTCAGTATCGAGACAAGCTATCTACCCTTAGCTACATTAAATTAGCAATCGATACACTAAAACAAAAAAATTGTCCATTTATTATGACATATATGGATGATTTAATATTTGAAACTGAATATCACTGCACTCCGGCAATAACAGATATGCAAGATTATATTCGACCCTACATGAGCAACTTTGAGGGTGTATCCATGCTTGACTGGAGTCGAAAGCATGGATATGAAATATCCGACGCTTGGCATCCGTTAGAACCGGCTCACGAGGGTGTTGCAAAGATTGTTATCAACAATCTAGACAGTTATATCAAACAGCCGGTTTAGAGTACACAAAGTACAAACGGCTGTTGGTATCCTTTTTAAAGGTCTCCAACTTTAAACCGTACTTGAGCTCAAACTCCTTTACAATCTCAAAGCTCCAGGGGAAAATCTCCACATACGGACCGGCAATGTGCGTAATGCCCGGGTTGGCTCTAAGATAAAAACGCCCACCGGGTGCCAACAACTCAACACAATGCCCAAATCGTTGTTCAATATCCGCTCGGCTGTTGAAGTTAATAGCACCTAGTGCAACAATATAGTCATGCGAGCCAGCCGGAACCTTGTAGTCCAGGATGTCTACCATGTAGTCGGCACAATCGTTGTAAGGATCAATGCCCACCAGGTTGTTGATGCGGCCCTTGAAGGGGTGGTATCCACAACCAACATCAAGCACATTGCGGGCACCGAGACTGTTGATCTCGTCCACCAACTGCCATCCCGAGTGTGCATATTCATTGGTGCGTGGCTTCCAAATCTCAGCAAAGAATCTATGGATATACCTCTCGCTAAAGTCATCGACAATTTGTCTGACAGTGCCCTCAAAGCTGGCCGAAAGAGACAATTCGGTTTCGACTGCGATTTTAAATTTACGATAACGTGCTGGAGTCCAGGGCAAATCATCAATCACAGTGTCGGCGGAGATTGAGCCGCGTACACGTTCGTACTTGTTTAAAGCAAATGCATGCTGTAAATTTTTCTTGATCAAGCTAAAAATTAAAGTGTTCACTAAGTTTTTTTCCTATTTAGGTAAATAAATCAGCAAGGGGCAGAGAAATTCTCTAACCCTTGTTATTTGATAAGTATATTTAAGGAGATAAAATGCTGTCATCAAAAGAATTCGTATCTAAGATTGTTACTGAAAACCAAGCCCTGTTCAAAGCTAGTCAACTCAATGTCAAGGCTTACTTTGATAGCCGGCCTGCTCAAACAGAACTAGTTGAACACTTTATTGGCCGTATGGTTAATGAGCGCATGAACATGGTTGAAATCAGCCAGGCAATTGCCAACATGCCCGTGGATGCAGATCCGGTCGAGCTGCAACTGTTGACCCAACAAGCGCATGACGAAGCTGTGCACTTCCGCTTGGTCAAGGAAGTTATCGAGCATATTCAAGGTAGCCCAGTCGACGTGGCTGCTGCTATTGCTGCCGAAGCTGCTAAGCCGTCAGCCAAGGGCGCTGGCCTGCTGGCCAAGTACGGTGCCGAAACTGATCCTCTTGCACTGGCTGCGTATCAGTTGGTAGCCGAAGGACGTGCCGAAGCTGTTTGGGACCAAATGGCTGATTGCATCGAAGATGCTTTCATCAGCGGCGCATATCGCAAGATTGCCAAAGACGAAGGTTTCCACAGCAAGATTGGTGCTCGCAAGTTAGAGCAACTGGTTACCAGTGCTGCTGCACAAGCCCGTGTTGAAGAACTTGTGGACCGGATGCGCAAAGACCTGTATGACATCAGCTGCAAGAATACCACAGCAGTTGCCGAGGGACGTACTTTAGTTGCTGACGCATACGGCTGGTAAATAGTCGATGAAAATAGGACTCACTCAACGAATCCTATATCATAAAGCAAGAGCGTATGACTCAATTGAGCACGGGTGGTACTCGTATCTGAAAGACCATACTCTCTTTACTATCCCAAACAGGCTCGATCAAGACTTTCATAGTATAGCTGATCAACTAGATAAATTAATCATCACCGGTGGTGATGACAGTGTGTTACGTCGAACAGTAGAAATCAAACTGGCCGCAGCAATGATGCAACGAAATAAACCTGTGATAGGAATATGCCACGGTGCATTCCTGCTTACAGATTTACTCGGAGGTGAAGTTGAAGAGATAGATGCTCACAGGGACACTAAACATCCTGTATTTTATTTTGGTGATATAAAAATTGTGAACAGCTTTCACAGTTTGGGTATTACCAAGTTGCATTCATCGGGCACAGTGCTGTGTACTGACGAACTGGGATATGTAGAAGCATTCATTGATGGTAAATTAGCCGGCGTGGTATGGCATCCTGAACGGATGGACACGCCCTGGTTACCCGATGAAATTGAAGAATTACTTTTTTAAATAAACATTGTGAAAAAACTTTTAGCATTACTACTTTTAACTGTTACTACAACAGTGTTCGCCTGGGAACCCACCAAGCCGGTCACTGTTATTGTTGGCAACACGCCCGGAGCCGGCAACGAGATTGCTTTCCGTAAACTAGCAGACATTGTACAAAAACAACACCCCAAGGTTGTGTTTGTGGTGCAGAACATGCCCGGAGCCGATTCGGTCATTGCCAACAATCATTTCATGCTGCAACCTGCAGACGGTCATACTATTAACTTGCCCAGTCACATGAGCAGTTATGTCACCAATGACATCTGGGAAAAGAACATTAAGAAATATAACTACGATTCGTTTAGTGATGTACTGACCATCGGTAAATCACCCCTGGTACTGATTGCAAGTCCGCGGAGTACTGTTAACAACCTGACTGAATTTCAGGCAGCAATCACCAGTGGTCGTCCCATCAACGTTGCAGTTGGTGGTGGTGCACACCGTACTGCATTTGAGTACTTGATGGACCGCGGCAAAGGCAGTCGCGATGCTGTTAGACCCATCAAGTTCAACGGACCTATGCCTGCTGTGTTAAGTGTGGCACAGTATGATGGCAAGACCGGCACTGAGTTTGGTATCATGCCTATTGCAGTTGCTAGACCCTTGGTAGAAGGTGGCAAAGTGCGGGCCCTGGGATTTACCGGCACACGCCGGATGCCGCAGTTCCCTAATGTGCCGATGTTGCAAGACCTATGGCCTGGGATCAATGTGTATGCTGCCTGGAGTATCCAGTTGCCGCCGGCCGCTCCTAAGGATGTAGTGGAATGGTATCAGACTAATTTCAGTGCTGCAGTGCGCAGCAAAGAATATGCAGAGTGGAGAGATCTTAATGTGGTGTTCTACGAAGAATCTGAACTGACCCCGGCCGGCTTGCGGCGCAACATGGACGAGTTACGTGCTGCATTTATTCCGGTACTGAGCAGAATTGACCCAAGTAAAGAATGAAAAAACTGTTAATCGTTACCGGTCCGCAAGGCTCCGGTAACCATTTGTTTAGTAGGTTACTGAGCCTACATCCGGCTGTGGAGGGGTGGACCGAGATGTTGTATCAGTACTGGGTTCCCAGTGATCAAGAACCCTTTGCTGAATACTGGGTCACTCCTGAACTGCTTACTAGAGAGGTGTTTGATAAAAAGGACTTTTACTTTGCTAATGTAAGCTGTCCTTTCTTTTTTGATGGTGTTAGACATATTCCCAAGATACTAGAAGTTGCCGAACGTGCTAGAAGTTTTGGTGTAGAAGTAGAAATAGCTATTGTGGTACGTGATCAAAACATCAATCAGTTACAGCAATTGCGGGTGCGCAAGGAACATACTACTCCTATTGCACAAAAATACTACTACGAGACCTTGCTGCCCAGCAGCTTTCCTGTGCACTTTCTGGATCACGAAGCTTTCTTTCTCCATACCACACACTACTTAAAGTGGGCTAGCCGTGTGTTAAACTTCCCTATTGCATATGACAATCCAGACATTATGAAGTTTATAACCGAAGATGCCAACCACAAGTATGTTCGCGCAATAGACACACACTGGCTAGATGATGTTATATTAGCAGGTTGTTTGCCCGGCCGTGATTCACGGGCAACAGGTAACGGATAGAATACATATTATATGTCAGACGAATTTGATTGTGATTTGAATTTTTTTTATTTTGGTGGCAGCGGAGGATTTTTATTCTTGCATTTGCTATTGTTAAAGGAACAGCATTGGTGTTACTTGCAAGACCGTGTGCGTATTCCATCTTTCCATGGAGTCGAGAGAAGTCTTCTCTCGACTGATTTTACCAACTACTTGATGGATCTATATAAACTTCCTGAAGGAGTGTACAATATCATATGTAAAAATGACTGGCCCAGTTACAACCAGTATTTGTCACTGACCAGCTCGGAGTTCCTGTTGATATTGAGCAATCAAGACCAATCTTTAGTAAAGACCATTATACAATCTATGATAGATTCGGGTGCACATTCGAATTACATTGAGAATACTTTTTATTATCCTGAGGTGTATAAAAAATTTATATTACCATTAAGTATTAAACATCAATGGAACACCAATCGTCCAAGTTGGAAATTCAGTGAGATTTGGCCTCAAAACGAATATACCCAACAAACCAAAATTCCAATTAACAAAATTTATTTTAATTGCAACGATATTGACTATTGGAAAAGACTTCCTGGGAAAAAAGTATTTCTGTGGGCCGATGCCAACTACCGTATGCGAATGGCCTGGCACAAAGGAACAGCTATGTTTTTTAAAAATGGAGACAGTGATCGACTAATTAGGCACCGACGAGAAATTAACAAAATAAAAGAACATTACCAACAGACCATCTCTGATACTTGTGCAACCGCAGATATATCTATCAATATTCGAGATCTATTAGACGGCAAAATTCTAAAGTTCAACAACGCCCAACAGAACTTGGTAGCCCATTGGAAGTCACAACATCCAAAGTCACTTTTAACGAAACTAGGAATAGAAAATTAATGAAATACATTTTTGTAGCAGGTGCTCCGGGCTCTAAATGGAGCAGCGTGGTCAAGAACATTTACAATAGTGCCAGCCTTGACCGTTCAGACTACAGCGAGGAACGCACATACTATCATGATGCTGGGGGAACCCTGGATCTGATGCACCTGGGTGCATACTTTGATCCGGGCATGGAGTTTGGCAGCTTCTTTGATCGATTAGATCAACACAGTCGGGCCGAATGCGAAGCAGAGTTTGATCGTCCGTTCACCGGCACCGGCGTAAAGATTGTCAAGAGTCATGTGTTCTCACATCATATTGATTTCTTGCGACAGACCTGGCCGGACTGTCCGGTAGTGTTAGTACATCGTCCCAATGATGCTTGCTTGGGCTGGTGGGTCAAGTGTGGACACTTTGATATAACCTACCCCAAGTACGATCAATACTATAAGAACTTGCGCACAATGGCCGGCATTATTGCAGA
>Ga0114967_10000732_pt1 | contig 28057 bp, 21 predicted proteins | sample M_130628_MF_Meta_FD_92639 | JGI IMG/M metagenome (GOLD analysis project Ga0114967, IMG submission 92639) | Freshwater microbial communities from Lake Montjoie, Canada to study carbon cycling - M_130628_MF_MetaG | ecosystem: Environmental > Aquatic > Freshwater > Lake | place: Lake Montjoie...
CATTCGGCTTCGTGTTTTTGTTAATCCGAATGATGATAAAGCTAGTGGACATTGCAGTAAGGAGGAAACCGTTGTCATGGCATTACGCGCTCAAAAAATGGGAATGCGTCTGATGATAGACTTTCACTATTCAGACTCATGGGCTGATCCGGCCAAACAAAACAAACCCAAGGCTTGGGAACACCATACCTTTCCTGAATTGCTAGCGGATGTATACCAACATACTTTTGAGGTCATCAGTGCTCTCAAGCAAGCCGGGGTTACCCCGGAATGGGTACAAGTAGGCAATGAAATTCCTGGGGGTATGCTGTGGCCCGAGGGCAGCACGGCACATTGGGAGCAATTGGGCCAACTATTAAACCAAGGGTATGATGCGGTTAAGGCCGTCGATCAAAACATAAAGGTCATTGTACATGTGGACGAGGGAAATAACCATGTTAAGTTCAGGGCCTTTTTTGATCAGGCAACCGCGCAGCATGTAAAGTATGATGTCATTGGATTATCCTATTACCCTTATTGGATCAAGAAAGATTACCGTGAAACGATTGTTGATTTGGCGTTTAATTTAAACGATCTGGTGCAACGGTATGGAAAAGAAGTAATGGTAGTTGAAGTGGGCGGAGAAGATGACAAAGTGCAAAACACTTGTGAGCTATTACAAGCGACATTGAAAGCCGTAAAAGACGTCCCAAACCATAAAGGATTGGGTGTGTTTTATTGGGAACCCGAGGGAGCTAGAAGTTGGAGTCAGTATCGTTTGAGTGCTTGGCAAGAGGATGGTAAACCCTCCCCTGCTTTGGATGCCTTTAAAGAACAATAAATTATGCAGTTAGTATCCTTATCACCCTTGAGAAAAATATTTCCTATCATCCTATGCTATTTCTTGACGGCCTATGCGGTTCAGGGGCAACAAAAGATTTCGTTGGATGCGGATTGGAAGTTTCATTTTGGAAATGCTTCCCAACCGGCGCAAGATTTTGATTATGGCAATACCTTATTGTTGCACAAGTCGAATGTCTATGAGCCGACGATAGTGAGTCCGAAATACGTTGACTCCACCTGGCGCAGTTTGAATGTGCCTCACGATTGGGTGGTTGGACTTCCGTTTGTGTCCTCGACTACTCCTGAAATGGATTCACATGGATATAAGCCTGTTGGCGGCCCCTATCCTGAAACCAGCATTGGCTGGTATCGCAAACACTTTACCGTAGACAAGACCCAAGAAGATCAGCGATATGAATTGCAATTTGATGGAATCTACCGTAATGCAGCGATTTGGATTAATGGGTTTTATGTAGGCACTAATTTTAGCGGTTATGTTGGCGCCACCTATGACGTTACCGATTATATCAATTTTGACACTGAAAATGTCGTAGTGGTGCGGGTAGATGCCACGCAAAGCGAAGGTTGGTTTTATGAAGGTGCTGGTATTTACCGACATGTATGGTTGAACATTACCGATAAAACCTTTATTCCGAAAGACGAACTTTATGTTCGTTCAGAAGTAACTGGAAAAAATGCGGTAGTGACCTTGGACGCTGCCGTTCAAAACAACCATTTAAGCACGACCCACTGCCTATTTTATGCCTATATCACCGACAGGAATGGGAACGTATTGGCTAAGACAAAAGAGCAAAAGCTAACGCTTGGCCAGTTTAAAACCACTAAGATACAACAGCAAATCAGCTTGACGGATGCCAACTTGTGGTCGATAGAAAATCCTTATTTATATAAGATGGTGGCCGTAGTGAAAACAGATGATAAGATTGTGGATCAAATACAGCTTAGGTTTGGTATCAAGACCGTTCAATTTGATGCTCAGAAAGGCTTCTTTTTAAACGGCAAGCACCTCAAAATTCAGGGAACGAACAACCATCAGGACCATGCGGGACTGGGCAGTGCCTTGCCTGATTTTATGCAGTATTACCGGATCAAGCTATTGAAAGCGATGGGATGCAACGCTTATCGTGCGAGTCATCATGCCCCAACTCCAGAATTGCTGGAGGCCTGTGACAGTTTGGGTATGTTAGTCTTGGATGAACAACGATTATTAAATAGTAGTCCGGAGTACACGGACCAATTTAAACGATTGCTGAAGCGCGACCGCAACCATGCCTCGGTTTTTTTATGGTCCATTGGCAATGAAGAGCAAAATATCCAAGGTAATGATTACGGAAAAAAGATTGCACAATCGCTGTTGGCTATACAAGAAGAAATCGATCCTTCGCGAACCAGCACTTATGCTGCTGATATGGGCAATGATTATAAGGGTGTCAATGAAGTCATTCCTATTCGTGGCTTTAATTACCGTCAGTTTGCCGTAGCCGATTACCATCGAGACCATCCCAATCAGCCGCTATTAGGCACTGAAATGGGGAGTACGGTAACCACTAGAGGGATTTATGAAAAAGACAGCATTCGGGCTTATGTACCGGACCAAGACATTACGGCTCCTTGGTGGGCGAGTAAAGCCGAAGATTGGTGGAAATTGGCGGCTGAAAACGATTATTGGCAAGGCGGTTTTGTGTGGACGGGATTTGATTATCGAGGCGAGCCAACCCCCTTTAAATGGCCTAATATCAATTCGCATTTCGGTCTAATGGACGTTTGTGGCTTTCCTAAAAACCTTTATTATTACTATCAAAGTTGGTGGACCAAACAAGACGTACTCCATATCGCACCCCATTGGAATTGGCCCGACAAAATAGGACAACCGATAACGGTTTGGGTAAATTCAAATGCTGATGCTGTGGAGCTTTTTTTGAATGGGAAAAGTTTGGGCAAAAAGACGATGCCTCGGAACGGACATTTGAATTGGCAAGTCATCTATGCACCTGGTCAATTAAGAGCTATTGGATACAAAAAAGACAAAAAAATCTCCGCGCAAGTGGAGACTACGGGCCCTGCTTTCAATGTTGTATTGGTCCCCGACAAAACCACTATGAAAGCAAACGGCACCGATGGAGTTGTTGTTGCCGTTACCCTAACCGATGCAGCAGGAAGAGAAGTACCGACCGCCAATACCTTAGTAAAATTCAAGCTCACTGGTGACGCTAAAATACTGGGGGTTGGGAATGGCGACCCAAGTTCGCATGAACCTGACCACTGTAAAGAAGGGGCTTGGCAACGCACCGCTTTTAATGGCAAATGCCAAGTAATTCTTCAAGCAGGAAAAACGGTGGGTAGGGTAACCTTGGAGGTACAGGCCGATGGATTAGCCTCAAAACCTTTAATTTTAACCCTTAACTAGGGAATAACCTTTTGCGTTTATGAAAAAGAAGTTAATTAAATATACCCGCGAACAATTTGAAAAAAATGTTCACCGCAAGCCCGATTATGTATTTTTATCTCCGGGGAGAATAAACCTTATCGGGGAGCATGTCGATTATAATGACGGTTTTGTTTTGCCGGCAGCAATTAATAAATACCTCTGCTTTACGGTTTCTAAAAACGAATCGACGGAATGCCTGTTGTTGGCTTTAGACCTCGAGGAGCGTTATGCCTTTGACCTTGCTACTGATTTAAAGCCCACTGCAACGTTATGGGCCAATTATATCTTGGGGGTCTTGCATCAGCTTAAAGAGCGAGGACATCAATTGGGGGGCTTTACGATGGCCTTTAGCAGTACGATTCCGATGGGCGCAGGGCTTTCCTCTTCGGCTGCCTTAGAATGCGGTGTAGCTTACGCGATGAATAGCCTCTATGGTTTAGGATTGAGCAAAGAAGACCTTGCCTTGATTGGCCAAAAAGCAGAGCATACCTTTGCGGGTGTTAATTGTGGTATCATGGACCAGTTTGCATCCGTCTTTGGCAAGAAAAACAGTTTTATAAAACTAGATTGTACCACCTTAGCTTATGATTATTACCAAGCAGATTTTAAGGATTGCTCGTTGCTTTTATTGGACAGCAGGGTGAAACACGCCCATTTAACTTCGGGGTATAATGACCGAAGACAAGAAGTTGAAGAAGGCTTAGCACTTATTAAGCAGCATTATCCGGAAGTAAAGACTTTCAGAGACTGTACAATTTCTATGCTAACGGCACTTAGAACCCATTTAGGAGTAACCCTTTATAAGCGTTGTCATTATGTGGTGAGTGAGATCCAACGAGTGACTGAAGCTACGGTAGCGATTACGGAATCTGACTTTAAGAAATTAGGGCAACTCATGTTGGCGACCCACCATGGCTTGTCTACGGAATATGAGGTAAGTTGCGCTGAAATTGACTTTCTTGTAGCAAAAGCGCAAGAAGAACCGTCCGTGTTTGGATCGCGCATGATGGGTGGCGGCTTTGGAGGCTGTTCATTAAACTTGGTTACCAAAGGATCAGAAGACGCCTTAATTTCAAAAATAACAGCACAATACCAGGCGGAATTTGGCATCACGTTGCAAGCTTATAAAGTAAAAATTGCTCAGGGAACTACCTTACACCCAAACTAAACTATGGATTCATTTAACCCGAACGAACATCCCCACAGACGATACAATCAGTTGCTTGACGAATGGATCTTAGTATCGCCCCATCGAGCAAAGCGTCCCTGGCAGGGTCAAAACGAAAAAATTGCAGTAGCAGAACTACCCGAACATGATGCCGATTGTTATTTATGTTCTGGGAACTTGCGTTCAAACGGGATACAAAATGAAGCATATACCGACTGTTATGTCTTTGAAAATGATTTTTCTGCCTTATTAAAAGAGCCCATTTCGCATAAAAACGAGCAAAATGCTTTATTTCAGTTAAAACCCGAACGCGGTATAGCCAAGGTAATTTGCTTTTCGGCTAAACATAATTTGACGTTGCCTGAGATGGAACTTTCGGCTATTGAAAAGGTCGTACAGACTTGGGTGGCCCAATATATCGAATTGGGAAGTCATGATTATATTAATTATGTTCAAATATTTGAGAATAAAGGGCCTGTGATGGGTTGTAGTAATCCGCATCCCCACGGTCAGATATGGGCCCAATCGTCAATTCCGACCCAAGTAGAGAAAACCCAAAAAAGTTTGCGCGCTTATTTTGAAAAGCACAACAGCAGTTTGCTTAATGATTATTTGGAGCAAGAACTAAAACTAGAAGAGCGGGTGGTTCTTGAGAACGACCATTTTGTGGTTGTGGTGCCGTTTTGGGCTACTTGGCCTTATGAAACCATGATCATCAGTAAGCGGCATTTTGGTACTATTATCGCCATGACCCAAGAAGAACGTAAAGCATTTGCTGCAATTTTAAAAGGAATCACGGTAAAGTATGACAATTTATTTGAGACCTCCTTCCCCTACTCTTCAGGAATTCATCAAGCGCCAACCGATCGCGTGGCGCATCCCGAGTGGCATTTTCACATGCATTTTTATCCGCCTTTGTTGCGCAGTGCTACCGTTAAGAAATTCATGGTTGGCTATGAAATGCTTGGCGAAGCCCAGCGCGACCTTACCCCTGAGCAAAGTGCCAAAATTTTAAGAGATTTACCTTTAGTCCATTACAAAACCAAAAACTTATAATATGCAGACCTTAACCACCAAAGATTATATTGTATTCTTCCTCTATTTTGTCATTATCGTAGGGTATGGCCTTTGGATCTATAACCGAAAAAAGAAAGTACAAACGAGTAGTAACGATTACTTTCTAGCTGAAGGTTCGCTTACCTGGTGGGCTATTGGCGCTTCTTTAATTGCCAGTAACATCAGTGCTGAACAATTCATTGGAATGAGCGGTAGCGGTTTTAAGATGGGATTGGCCATTGCCACTTATGAGTGGATGGCTGCCGCAACGTTGATTATCGTTGCGATATTCTTTATGCCTGTTTATCTGAAAAATAAAATATTTACCATGCCGCAGTACTTGTCTAAGCGTTACAACAGTAATGTTGCGATGATTATGGCGGTCTTTTGGTTGTTGCTTTATGTCTTAGTCAACTTAACTTCTATCTTGTATTTAGGAGCCTTGGCTATCAGTAGCATATCAGGATTGGACCTAACCTTGTGTATGGTATTCCTCGCCCTATTTGCCGTAATGATTACGCTAGGAGGCATGAAAGTGATTGGGTATACCGATGTTATTCAAGTATTCTTTTTGATCTTGGGTGGTTTAGTCACTACCTATATTGCTTTGAATTTGGTTTCCACGGAATTTGGTTCCACTGGCGTTATTAATGGATTTCACTTAATGACCAGCCATGCTAGTGATCATTTTCACATGATCTTTGACAAGAGCAATCCAAATTATATGGACTTACCGGGACTATCGGTATTGATTGGCGGTATGTTGATTATAAATTTGAATTATTGGGGGTGTAATCAGTACATTACGCAACGCGCTTTGGGTGCCGATTTAAAAACGGCTCGTGGAGGTATTTTATTTGCGGCGTTCTTAAAATTATTAATGCCCGTGATTGTGGTCTTGCCAGGGATTTCTGCTTATGTATTGTACCAAAACGGACACTTTCATACCGAGATGTTGCAAGAAGGTGCGGTTAACCCGGACCGTGCTTATCCGATCCTATTGAATTTACTGCCTGTGGGATTAAAAGGATTATCGTTTGCAGCCTTAACGGCAGCGATAGTAGCTTCGCTAGCTGGAAAGGCTAATAGTATTGCAACGATTTTTACTTTGGATATTTACAAAAACCATTTAAATAAGGAGGCTAGTGAAAAACGATTGGTCTCTATTGGAAAATTCACGATTCTTACTGCAATGTTGCTGGCTGTGGTCATTGCCCCGTTTTTGGGCATTAATAAAAAAGGTGGTTTTCAATTTATTCAAGAGTGTACTGGACTCGTGAGTCCTGGCGTATTTGCCATGTTTATTATGGGATTCTTTTGGAAGAAGACGACTTCTAATGCCGCTTTATTTGCGATGATAGGAGGCTTGTTGATTTCTATTTTATTTACAATACTGCCTGCACTGGTTGATTTGAGTTTTTTAAATCCGATGGGCTTTTCCGTGCCCAATGCACAAGGGGTCTATGAAATTCCGTTTATCGACCGAATGGGGTTTGTATTTTTGATTTGTACCTTAGGAATGGTAGTCATTAGTGTTTATGAAACTAAAAAAGGCGTTGCTACTAATGGCTTGGAAGTCGACGCCTCGATGTTTAAAATGTCGCGCGGTTTTACAGTGGGAACCTTGATAATTCTGGCGGTATTGGCGGCGTTGTATACGGTGTTTTGGTAGGCTTAGGGTTTATTGTTGAGCATTAGACTCACTTTGTCATATAATTGTGGAAATTCCATTTGAAACCGATGCGGTGTCTCAAAATAATGCTCGACGATGACCGATATAAATTCATAGGCATTCGTGTAAGCATAAATCCTGAAATAATCGGAATCAATTAATCGTTGGCGATTTGGAGGATGATTTACTTCTTTGACTAATTGTTCATAGTGCAGTTTAAAATTTAGTGCACTGGCATCGTTGTTTCGCAGGCTATGATGCAGCACTACATGAGTAAATTCATGTATTCCTAAATTCAAATTATCATTGGTGATGTCATAACCCATACAGAAATCATTCCATGAAAAGACCACGGCTTTCATGTGCGGGTTGAATTCCCCTTTATGATATTCTTCGTTAAGGGTAGAGTAATACACGTCGGGATAAATTATTATTTTATCGAAGGTATCAATTAGGTATTTTCTCATCCCAAACGTCAACATGACGTAAGTAGCCGCGATAAGCGTATGCGCTTCAGTCGTTACTGTAAAACCATCTCTCGGTATATATTCATATTGCTTTGCAAACTGGGTTAAACGGTGTTGGAAAAACCTTTGTTCTTTAGGTGCTAATTTTTTATAATATTCAAACTTGTCTCTTAGTATATTTTCTTGTTCGGGTGAAACTTTTTTGAGGAGAATATAAAAGTGAATGTAGATTGGCTTTTTAAATATATAGATCCATGCATCATCAATTCCATAAAAGAGAATCATTAACACGAGCAGTAGAAATCCTCCTGCAACGAGAAGGACTATTAAAATGGGTATAAATTCCATGGGGGAAAGATATTAAAAAAGCTTTAATTCAACCCCATATTGAATGCCCTGCCGAATTTACGATTTCAACCACAACTTTCTAAAACTTTTATCTTTATCATAATCGGTCGCTTGTTTCTCTATATTGAAATATCGGTTGCCTCGTGGATCGTTCCCAACGCCCGCTAGATAGGTCCAATTTCCCCAATTGCTGCACACATCGTAATCGATTAATTGTTGTTCGAAATAAGCCGCGCCATAGCGCCAATCGAGTTTTAAATCGTTGCACAAATAGCTGGCCACATTTTGACGGCCGCGGTTACTCATGAAGCCGGTGCGCTTTAATTCGATCATGTTGGCATCTACGAAATCAACTCCTGTTTTTCCGTCCATCCATTTTTGAAGCAAAGTAGCATCATGTGCATTGACCGGGAGTTCTTTGTTTTGAATACCGGAGAGTTGAAACAACTTGGTGTTGTATTTTTTCATCATGAATCTGAAGTAATCGCGCCACAGCAATTCGAACACCAACCAATAGGTTGATTCATTCGCTCCAAATTCTTGTTCGTACCGTTTCAATTCGTGATAAATAAAGCGGGGTGATAAGCATCCCAAGGCTAACCAAGCTGAAAACTTGGACGAGTAATCGGCACCCACTAATCCATTTCTTGTTTCTTTGTAAACGGAAATTCTTTTGGACTCAAAAAAATAATGATTAAGTCGCTTAAGAGCTTCGGTTTCTCCCCCTTTAAAAGCCAGAGCAGCTCTTGAATCCATGGTCATTTTCTTTAGTCCTAAGGCTTCTAGCGATGGTAATGCTATCGGGTCTATTGCAGGAGAAGGTATTTGACTTGGCCTATCGAAGGGAGGACGAATGTGCGACTCCTTTTCTATTTTCTTTCTGAAATTTGTAAATACATCGGGGATGTCTTTAATGGTGAATGGCAAATCTTCGGCATGGTAAAGGGTACTGGTACTGTAGGTTTCTAGTTCGCATTTCAGTTTAAAAAGTTCGGATTGCACTGCTGCCTCCGTCAGTTTTTCTTCATGAGAGACTTCTCGTTTTGCTACTACTTTGGTTGCTTTGTACTGCTGTACCACTTTGGGAATTTCGATTTCGGGTTTACCAGTTAGGAGTAATAAGCCCGAGCCTAATGCCCTTAAATTTTTATCTAAATCGGCCAACGATTCCTTTAGAAACTGTGCTCTAAAGGCACCTGTCTTTTGGAAACCAAAATCGGTTCGAGTGAATTGACTTTCGTCATAACAATAGATGGGCACTACAACATCACTTTGCGCTAGGGCTTTGCTAAGGGTTTCGTTATCGTGCAACCGCAAATCCGTTTTAAACCAAACAATAGTAGTTTTCATAATTCTTCAATGTTATTTAAATAAAAATCAGCTTGTATAAGTAGGGCCTCTTTGTCTTGGGATTTCATTTTTCGCCAAACATTATACATCATTCCGATGCGTGGATTGGAGGCCAATTTTTGTTCGTTTTTATCATAAAAATTCCAATATAAACTATTGAAAGGGCAGGCTTTATCGCCTGTTTTTACATTTTTCTTGTAGTAGCAGCTGCCGCAATAGTGACTCATTTTATCGATGTAAGCCGCGGAACTCACATAAGGTTTGGTTCCCACGATACCGCCATCGGCAAATTGGCTCATGCCTCTGGTGTTGGTTATTTCCACCCATTCAAAAGCATCCATATAAATCCCGAGATACCATTCGTCTAGTTGGTCTGGATGTATCCCTGCCAGCAGGGCAAAATTACCGGTAATCATTAGGCGTTGGATGTGGTGTGCATAAGCGTATTGTAGGGATTGATTTAGGGCATCGCTTACGCAATGCATTTTGGTTTTTCCCGTCCAAAACCAGGAGGGCAACGGAGCTTGATGGTTGAAAAAATTTAAGGTAGCGTAGGTTGGCATTTTGTTCCAATAAATGCCTCTCATGTATTCGCGCCAACCGATGATTTGGCGCACAAAGCCTTCTAGTTGGTTGAACTCAATCTCCGTTGGCCTTTTCTCCCATTCGCTTATAGCGCGCGCAATAACTTCTTGTGGTGCAATTAATTTGATATTCATAGAAAACGAAATTCGGGAATGATAAAGCGACCATTCCTTGGGAGTCATTGCATCTTGATAGGTTCCGAATAACGGTAAGCATTCGGTCGCAAAAAAATCAAGTAAGTCTAAAGATTGTTGGCGCGTAATAGGCCAAATGAAATCAGAAGGATCGATGGTTCCTATCGTTTTGCACTGCGACTTGATGACCTCGTTGTAAAGGGAGGTTACCTCATTATGAAAGCATAAAGGCGGAGTAGGCTTATGGTCTTTAGGCAATTTTTTGCGATTATCCGAATCGTAGTTCCATTGTCCTGTGAGCGGTTGGTCACCCTCCATTAAAACGTGATGTTTTTTGCGCAAGGCCCGATAGAAGCTTTCCATTAGGAATGTTTTTTTGCCATCGAAAAAGGAGCCTAGTTCCGTTCGTGAGGTAAAAAAATGTTCCGTATCTCCGGCTCTGCTTTCTATGGTTAGCGTTTCGCACAATTCTCTTAAAAGAATGTCTAGCCGGTATTCATCGGGCCATTGGTATTCAAAACGAGTACAATTATAAGCTGAAAGGAGTTGGATTATGTTTTTATCGAAGGTCTGAAAATTGTCCTTATCGTTTATTGTAAGGTAGAGAACTTGGTGGTTCTTGGCTTCCAAATGGGCCGCAAAGGCTCTCATGGCCGCAAAAATCCCCACCACTTTTTGAATGTGATGTGGGGCATAATCGGTTTCTGACCGGATTTCCATCATAACATACAAGATGGAGTCATCCACCGTCTTGAACCAAGAGTGGTTGCTGTTGAGTTGGTCCCCCAAAAGTAAACGTAACGTTTTGCTCATATCTATTTATTCGTTCTGCATTTATCGCTGCAGTATTTCACTTCGTCCCATACTTTTTCCCATTTTTTTCGCCAGGCAAAAGGTCTTTGAAAGACAATGCAAATTTTATGGGGTAGGTTTTGTTTTTTTACTCCTCGCATTTTTTGGTTTATTGGGGTTACTGAGATGTTTTTTTAGAATACGGTTCCCTTCTTCTTTTACTTCTGCTTTTTTTCTAAAGCTCCAAACGGCATCACTGGCGAATTTTCTTGTTTCTTCAATATCTACTATTGGCAAGGGATAAGTTTGTCCTATATGGCAGTTGTAAAATTGTTGTTCGATGGGATTGAGTTTCCAAGGTTCATGAATTAGCTCTAATGGGATTTCGGCTAATTCAGGTAACCATTTTTTGATAAATACCGCTGCCGCATCGTGATCTTCTGAATTTTTGATGGGGTTATAGATTCGGATGGTATTAATTCCGGTAGTTCCTGATTGCATTTGCAATTGCGGATAGTGAATTCCGGGTTCGTAATCCAAAAACTGTCGCGCTAAAAAATGCAACTCGCGCCAATCTTGCCATAAATTGAAGGTAAAAAAGGAAACGACCATGGCGCGCATTCTAAAATTCAGGTATCCGGTAGCGACGACACAGCGCATGCAGGCGTCGATGATGGGCACTCCTGTTTTTCCTTCTTGCCAGGCTTTTATATACGCTTCATTTACTGGTTTTTCTAATCCATCGTATGCTTTATTTAGGTTTTCGAATTCCATGGTGCATTCGTCTTCAAATTTTTGTATGAAATGACAATGCCAATGCAATCTTGAGATGAAGTTGAGCAAGGCTCTTTTATTCTTGGCTGCCTGGTAATGTTGCATCGTATATTGATATACCATTCGCATGCTGATGTTTCCGTAGGTCAAATAGGGAGAGATTCGACTGCAGCTTTTTCGGCTTAAGCTAGGTTTTGATATGTGATTGCTGTAATTGACATAGCGTTCTTTTACAAAGCTATCCAAATAGCGCCAAGCCCAATACTCGCCTCCTTGCTGGAAATTTTCATTACGCGTCGTAATTTCAGAGGGGAGTTCGTTTCCTTTTAAAGCTCGGAATAGTCCCTCCTCTAGTGCTACGATCTTTAAAGATTCTAGTTCAATCATTTTGGGTGTTTCCCTCATGACCAGTTCCCATCGTTTATCCCAATTGGCTCTTGATTTTAATTTCCGAATAACCCCATGCATTTGCGATTGTTTCCAGAGTATTTGATGATTATCAAAAAACAGCTGCATGGCAAGATCCCTATCATAGGTGACCTTATTTCCAATTTCTTGATGGGAAAATACGGTTTTGATCGCATACTTTGCGGTTAAGGCTTCGAATACTGTTTCCACTTCATTATGAAAAAAGTACACTTTTGCGGCCCTACGGGTAAGTTTTGTTTGCATCGCTTGGAGCGACTCGTAAATGAATCTCCAGTGGCGCACGTCGGCATCGGGATAGGCCATTACGGTAGGTTCGAAACAATAGAGTAATAGGATTGGAATATCTTCTTTTTGAGCATTATAGAGCGGTTCGTGATCTGTAAAACGCAAATCACGTTTGAACCAAACAATATTTATCTCATCTTTTTTCAAGATTTAATGGATCGTACGGCTAGATCCGGTTTGGCGTAACTTAGTCGGTCTAGTTGTACCGTTTTATGATAACTGTCTAATCCAGAGCACGTGATAGTGTTGGCTTTTTCTAAATCGATGAAACCGTCTTCACAAAGACAATTTTCGGGAACATATAAATGGATGATTTCGCCGATTAACAAGGTAGTATTATTTATTGCAATATCGACTTTTTCTCTTAATGAAAGACCCAGTTGGATCGTACTTTGTGCTACGTATGGAGCATGGAAACCCTCCTTGAATTCCGGTTGCAAACCGGTCTTTTCGAATTCGGATACCTCTTTATCGTATCGCGCTGATGTTTGATGTGCTTGTTTGAATATGGCTTCAGTAATGTGGTTGAAGGTATAATATCCCGTTTCCATAATATTATTGAAGGTATTGCGTTCGGGAGGAGTAGGTCTAAAAATTAATCCCATCAACGGAGGATTGGCCCCGATATGAAAAATAGAGCTAAAGATGGCTAGATTGTTATTTCCTTCGGGATCTGAGGTACCAACTAAAGCAACACTCTTGAAACCTCCCAAGCTATTAATAAGGTGTACTCGGGTTTGTTTTTCCATTGCTGCTATCGCTTCGGAGGAGAAATGTTTTACCATACAAAGGGTTATTTTGGGTTGTGATTGGCAAGCGTTCTACTTATTCCATAACCACCCATTTTTTATCGCTATTCAATTTAAAAGTCCCGATGTGTTCTTTATTCCATTCGGAGGGTGCTATTAGGGAGAGAAAATGGATTCCATCATCTCCCCGATACAAATGATATATTTCGCCAATTACGGGTTCGAATGCAAACCTAGCGCTATAAACTAATTCATTCCATTCGTATTCTTTCATTAAGGATTCGTATTGGGCTTTGAGTTCGTTGAACTTTAGTTCCAATTCTTTATTTACATTGGTAATTCCTCTACTTTTCCACGAAACCACGTCATCTACTCGGATGACCGGGGCACCTACATTGGTGGAATACGATAACAAACTTGCGTTATAACCCTCTTCGTTGGAGTATACTACATTATCTGGTCTTTCTTTTCCCATGGCATTATCGTTTAGCGATTTTATTATTGGATATGGCGCGTTGTCTAGTGCATTTGAAACGGTCAATATCTTCGCTTCTTTTGGCCGTGTGTTTGGTTTTGCAGTCCTCTACTCTTTGGCGCCATAATTTGTAGCTCGAGAACTTCAACTCCTTTTTCATTAGTGCTTTCACATCGGCTTCTGACAAACCGAATTGAAAGGTGATGGCATCAAAGGGGGTACGGTCCTCCCATGCCATTTCAATTATTCGATCGATATGTGCTTCGGAAAGGTTCTCTTTTTCTATCGTTGCTAGTATAGGCTTTGGCATATTGTTTAATCTTTACAATTAAATATTAAACAAAATTAAGCCTTTTTTATTAGAATACAATAAATATTAATAGAACATTAGTAAATGATAAGGATTTAGCGGATAGGATTCGCAGTCTACTACCTAATGGAAGGTGAAAATGCTTATGTGACAGTGAGCTTTTATACGTTTGCAAACAATAGAAACCCCAGGCGGATTGACTGTGTCTTCCTTTACAAAGCTCCGCTTTGAAAATAGAATAGCAGTGAAAATGCTTGAGCAAGCTCAGACATCCCCTCTAATGTATGTGGGATTTTGTTTTACAAGATCCCTCAAAGCTCCGCTTTGAAAATAGAATAGCAGTGAAAATGCTTGAGCAAGCTCAGACATCTTTTCTAATGTATGTAGGATTTTGTTATCACAAGATCCCTCAAAGCTCCGCTTTGAAAATAAAATAGCGGTGAAAATGCTTTATTAATATTGAGCTTTTATACTTCGACATACTATAAAAACCACGGCAGGGTTGACTGCGTCTTCCTAGACAAAGCTCCGCTTTGAAAATAGAATAGCGGTGAAAATGCTTGAGCAAGCTCAGACATTTTCACCGCTATTCTATTTATTCGTGACCCCGGCAGGGTTCGAACCTGCAACCGTCAGAGCCGAAATCTGACATTCTATCCAGTTGAACTACGGAGCCATTTGGTATCTAGAAGCTTACCTCCTTATGTATTTATACTAATAATTTTTTAACAATAGTGGATATGGTTTTACCATCTGTTTTACCTGCTAATGCGGCTGATGCTTTACCCATTACTTGGCCCATAGCCGCCATGCCTGAGAAACCACCTTTAGCGATTATAGCTGCAACAGTTACTTCTACTTCTGCTTCCGATAATTGAGCTGGCAAAAACTTTTCAATTACTGCCACCTGAGCTAATTCTGGCTCAGCTAGGTCAGCTCGTCCTTGTTCTGTATAGATTGTTGCGCTGTCTTTACGTTGTTTTACTAAGCGTTGTAATAATTTAATCTCGTCTTCTGTCGCTAAAGTATCGCTAGCACCTGCTTCTGTTTTAGCCAAGATGATTCCCGATTTTATAGCTCTTAGGGCTTCAAGCGCAACTGCATCTTTAGCTCTCATGGCGTTCTTCATTTCGTCCATGATTTGTATTTCTAAACTCATATATAGATTTTTAGATTATTCTAGATGATTAAAATATTTTATTGTTCAAAAAAGTACTGCGAAGGTAAAAAAAATAACCCGAAAATCTCAGTGAAATTTTCGGGTTAGTGATTTAAATTAGGGTAGATTAATCTACATTATCGTGAAGAAATGAATTATTAGAACGAATTTGCATATCATCATTGCTATCTATTCCTAAAGACATCCTTGAGTTTGCATTGTTGTCTTGTGAATTGTTTGACAAATCAAGTCCTAATCGTTTGTATGCTGGTTCTTTTTCCATTTCTTCGATGCGGGAAGGATTGTTATGGAATTTATAATTAAATTCTTTTAACTTTCTTCTACGTTCGTCAGCTCTATGTTTTAATGTTTCTTCAATGGTCATTTCTACTGGTGAAATATCCTCGAAATGCATCATGGTAGAAACTGGTTTATTTATATCCGCTTGCGGTTTTAAAGTAATGTTTAATTCTTCTGCTATTGGCTCTTCTGCTTTGGCTGCCACTGCAGGCTTTGAATTCAACAAATCGTTTTCTAACTCCATATATTCTTCTAAAGAATATTTAATGATGCCTTCTTCGTTTAGCTCTGTTACTGGAACAAATTGTACTGCTTCGTTTACTACAATTTGATTGGCTTCAGACAAATCGAATACAATTCTACTTTCTTCCGGCGCTTCCACTTTTTCGAAAGTTGGCACAGCTGGCATATCAAAAGTAAAAGTAATTTGGTCTTCTTCTTTTAGGTTTTGAGGCTCTATCACCTTCATTTCAAGAACTTCAGGCGTAGTTACTTTGAAATCGATATCTTTAATAGGTGATACAATTTCGAAGGTTACGTCCAAATTACGGATGAATTGATTCATTGCGATTAGTTCGTTATCATCAATCGACGCTGCAGCAACCGGAGATGTTGCAGGTACTTCAATTTCGTCTTCGATTAATTCAAAAACAACTTTTTCTGCTTTAACTTCAGGAGTAGCTTCCGTCAAAGCCTGGAATACTTCAACTGGTTTTTGGGTTAAATCACGTACTAACTTTTGATCGTCTTCTAATGCGTGAACGATTTTTTTAGTTTCGGTATTTACAATTCCGTTTTGTTGTTCAACATTAAAACCCGTAGCAATGATCGTCACGGCAATTGATTCACCGAGAGTTTCATCTTCACCTACTCCCATGATAATATTAGCATTATAACCTGCCTCTGTTTGTATATGGTCGTTAATTTCACCAATTTCGTCAATAGTAATTTCATTAGAACCTGAAACGATAAGCAACAATACGTTTTTGGCACCACTGATTTTATTATCATTTAATAACGGAGAATCTAAAGCAGAAATAATTGCCTCTTTTGCACGGTTATCTCCGATAGCGGTAGCTGACCCCATGATAGCTGTACCACTATTGGACAATACCGTCTTTGCATCTTTTAAGTCGATATTTTGAGTATAGTGGTGCGTAATTACTTCTGCAATTCCACGAGATGCTGTAGCTAACACTTCGTCTGCTTTAGAGAAACCGGCTTTAAAACCTAAATTACCGTATACTTCTCTTAATTTATTGTTATTGATAACGATTAAAGAATCGACTTGTTTTCTTAATTTTTCAACACCTAATAATGCTTGATCTTGGCGTACTTTTCCTTCGAATTGGAAAGGAATAGTTACGATTCCCACGGTAAGAATGTCTCTTTCTTTTGCTAATTGAGCGATTACAGGAGCAGCACCAGTTCCTGTACCGCCACCCATACCGGCAGTAATGAATACCATTTTAGTGTTGGTATCTAACATTTGTTCTATATCAGCAATACTTTCGAGCGCAGATTGTTGTCCTACATCAGGATTAGCTCCAGCCCCAAGACCTTCAGTTAAGTTTACTCCCAACTGAATTTTATTAGGTACTGGACTGTTTTGAAGTGCTTGTGAGTCTGTATTACAAACAATAAAATCAACTCCTTTTATTCCTTGTTTGAACATGTGATTGATCGCGTTGCTTCCGCCGCCACCAACTCCGATTACTTTTATCACATTTGATTGATTCTTTGGTAAATCAAATGAGATGCTTCCAAATTCTGAGTTGCTTATCATACTATTTTGGTGTTTGTTAGGTTTTTTTTTGTATTCTGTTTGTGCTTTATTATTCTGCGTTATCTAAAAAATCTTTAATCTTGTCGACATAGCGATCAAAGAACGATCTCCTTATTTTACCTTCTGTCGTTTCTGAAGCTATTGTTGCTACTGGCACTTCATCTTCTATATGGGATCGTGCTTCTTCAACTTTGTCTTCAACCACGGGTTGAAAAGTAACCTGTTTTGGTGCTTCCACCACTATTTCTTTTTTCAATTCTATCTTGTAAGCACTGTTGGAATTATTTTGAATACTATTCATCACTAAACCAACGGCTGTCGCAAATAATGGGCTTGAAATCTCTTCACTTGAATTCCCAGCTAAATGCTCGTTCGGATAACCAATTCTTGTATCCATTCCTGTAATGTACTCTACTAACTGTTTTATGTGTTGTAATTGCGAACCTCCACCTGTTAATACAATTCCTGCAATTAGTTTTTTACGAGGATCCTCATGCCCATACGCTTTGATTTCGGTAAATACTTGTTCAATAATCTCTACTACTCGAGCGTGTATAATTTTTGATAAGTTTTTAAGGGAAATCTCTTTCGGGTCTCTTCCTCTTAATCCTGGAATTGATACAATTTCGTTATCTTTATTTTCACCCGGCCAGGCGGAACCGAATTTGGTTTTTAATAACTCCGCTTGTTTTTCGATGATTGAACAACCTTCTTTGATGTCATCAGTAATAACATTACCTCCAAATGGGACAACTGCGGTATGGCGAATGATTCCATCTTTAAAAATTGCCAAATCAGTGGTACCCCCTCCAATATCGATCAAAGCTACACCCGCTTCTTTTTCTTCTTGACTTAGCACAGCATCGGCTGAGGCTAGCGGTTCCAGCGTTAATCCTGATAATTCAATACCGGAGCTTTGGATGCATCTTCCGACATTACGTATCGAAGAAGCTTGACCAACTACAACATGAAAACTTGCTTCTAAACGGGCGCCATACATTCCAATAGGCTCTTTTATTTCCGTTTGCCCGTCTATCTTAAACTCTTGAGGTAAGACGTGAATAATTTCTTCCCCCGGAAGCATTGCTAATTTATTCACTTGATCAATCAATAATTGAATATCTCTTCCGCTAATAACTTCCTCAGGGTTAGTACGAATCACATAATCCGTATGCTGTATACTGCGGATATGTTGCCCAGCTATACCGACTACTACATCGTTAATTTTATAGCCCGAATTACTTTCCGCTTCCAGAACGGCTTGCTGTATGGATTGAATGGTCTGTGTAATGTTATTTACAACACCACGGGCCACGCCCAAACTTTTGGATTTACCGACACCTAAAATCTCCAATTTTCCATACTCATTTTTCTTGCCAATCATGGCAACAATCTTGGTGGTTCCAATGTCTAATCCTACTGCAATATTCTCGTTTTCCATAATCTTCTATTTTATGCATACCACTTGCTTGGTAAACTTCAAGTTGATTCTTTTATATTTATTCAAAGTACTATCTAGCACCGCTTTTTGAAAAAACGCCTTATAATTTTTAAATTTTCGTTCGATATTAATTGTTCTTCCGAAATCGATTTTAAAATCATAATTTCTGTTCGCCATTATTAGGCTTCCGTTGGGCAAAACTTGCACACCAATGATATTTTTTTTCAAAAACTCATCTTTATTAATCATCCTTAAAACTTCAGACAATTTTTCCTTTTTAACTACATTAATTTCCCCCGAAATTAGGGGTACTCTAGCCGTATAATTATCGGATAGCGGCATACTATTTCCCTCATAATCAATATAAAAAGAACCTGCTTCGTCAAACAACCTACCTATCGGTGTTTTTTGCTCCACCACCACTTTTAAAACCCCATCAACACTGACGAAAACATCTGCTTTTTGGATCATGTCTTGTTTGTTTATAGACTTTTCCAATTTATTCAAATCTAAATCAACTTTATTTAAAGTTTTTAGGTCTTTATTTTTTTCTATTAACAATTTATTAACCGTTTCCTCCCTCAAAAACAGGGTGCTTTCGCCCATAAAAACCACCTCCGTTTTCTTAATTTTTCTGGTCGAATTTTGGTGCGAAGTGAACGAAAACAGGCCTATTACGACCAAAATCATTAGAATCAACCTCAAATTTATCCAAGTGAAAAATTTCATGACAATGCCTGTTTTATTTTCGGAACTAATTCCCCAATATCTCCTGCTCCAATAGTTACAATAATTTTGGCTTTGGAAGCTAAAATTGCAGGTATTAATTCAGATTTTGATATTAAATTTTTAGTAGGATTTTCAATTTTAGAAAGTAGCCAACTAGCGGTAATACCTTCCATTGGTAATTCTCTTGCAGGATAAATGTCTAATAAGAGAATTTCGTCAAATTGCGCCAAACTTTTTGCAAAATCATCAGCAAAATCTTTTGTTCTGCTGTACAAATGCGGCTGAAATATTGCCAACACTTTTTGGTCAGGATACAACTCTCTTACGGCTTGATGCACGGCATTTATTTCCGTTGGATGGTGTGCATAATCGTCGATATAAACCAAGTCCTTCGATCTGATTTGGTACGAAAATCGACGCTGAATTCCTTTAAATGAAGCCAAGGCTTTAGCAAGGGACGCGGTTGGGGTACCGTACGTTTTAGCCATCGCTAAAGCCATCATGGCATTCATTAAATTGTGTCGCCCTGGCAATCCAAACCTCAAATCTTTAATTATTTCTGATGGCGTTTCCACATCAAAAACATAGTAGGACTTTTCAATTCGAATATTAAAGGCTTTATAAATTGCATTTTCATTGATTCCCACGGTAATCCCCTCTAGTGGTAATCCTTTCGGAACAAATAAATTCTCCTTATCAACTACTTTTGAAGCAAATTCACGAAACGAATCTTCGATAGCATTTTTATCCCCATATATATCGAGATGATCAGCATCCATCGAGGTTACACAAGCAATATTTGGGTGCAAATGCAAAAAAGAGCGGTCGAATTCGTCTGCTTCCACTACGGTGACTGTTTTTCCGTTCCCAATTAAATTCGATTGATAATTTTCAACAATACCACCAAGAAAAGCAGTAACATCAGCACCACTTTCGTATAAAATATGACCTAAAATACTAGAGGTGGTTGTTTTTCCGTGAGTTCCAGCCACAGCAAAACAAAAAGTATCTTTGGTAATAATACCAAGCACTTCAGCTCTTTTCTTTACCACAAAATCTCGTTCTAGAAAAAAGTTCCATTCCGAGTGTAAAATAGGAACTGCAGGGGTAATAATCACTAACGTATTTTCAACATAATAGTCTGCTGGAATTAAATTAATATTGTCTTCAAAGTGAATATTCATACCGGCAGCGATTAACTCATCGGTCAACATGGTTTGGGTTTTATCATAGCCAGAAACATTTTTACCAATGTTTTGAAAATACCTTGCTAAAGCACTCATTCCAATGCCACCAATCCCGACAAAATAGACGTTATGTATTTGATTCAGGTTCACTTTATTTTAATAATTTTATTATTTGGTCAGCGATATCTTTTGTGGCATTTGGTTTAGCCAAGTTTTTGATATTACTACTTAATTCACTTTGCTTACTTCTATTTGACAATAAATTAGAAAAAACTGTTTCAAATTGATCATCTAAGTCATTTTCTTTGATCAAAAGAGCACCTTGTTCATCTACAATTGCTTTAGCATTCTTTGTTTGATGGTCTTCCGCCACATTAGGAGATGGAATGAAAATCGTTGGTTTTCCAACCAAACATAATTCAGACACTGAAGAGGCGCCTGCACGCGATATTACCAGATCGGAAGCTGCATAAATCAAATCCATGCGATCAATAAAGGCAACAACTTGAACATCTTTAGTATCGTTAAAATGCTTGTATTCCTCGTAATAAAACTTACCGCATTGCCAATAAATCTGGATTCCACTTTCTAGAAGAAACTTTATTTCCTTTGCAATTAATTGATTGATTCTCCTGGAACCTAAACTTCCGCCAAGAATTAACAAGGTTTTCTTATCAGCGTTCAATTTGAAATAAGACAGTCCTTCTTGTCTTTTAGACCCTACATTTAATAAATCCTGACGTACAGGATTCCCCGTAAAAACAATTTTTTCTTTGGGAAAAAAACGTTCTAGATTTTGATACGCCACACATATTGCATTCGCTTTTTTGCTAAGTAATTTATTTGTAATGCCCGGATAGGAGTTTTGTTCCTGTATAACGGTTGGTATCCTAAAACTATTGGCTGCTTGTAACAATGGGCCACTGGCAAAACCACCCGTTCCAATTACAACATTAGGCCTAAATTTTCTGATAATTTTTCTTGATTTCCACAAACTACTCATTAGTTTAAAAGGAAACATGATGTTTTGCAATGTTAGTTTTCGCTGTAAACCAGCAATCCATAATCCTTCGATATTGTAGCCTGCTTGCGGCACTTTTTGCATTTCCATTTTATCACTAGCACCAACAAAAAGAAATTCTGCGTCTGGAAAACGTTCTTTTAATTCATTGGCAATAGCAATCGCAGGATAGATATGTCCTCCAGTTCCGCCACCACTAATTATGAATCTTGGTTGTTTCATATTAATTTTTTTTCAATATAGGCTCCAAGGGATTCGCAGCATCTTCAATGGAGTAATCTTCTTGATCAGCCTCTTCGTCTTCTTGTAATTGTTTATCTATCAGCTTCTTTAGAGCCTCTTCTCTTTTTTGCTTATCGGCTTGCTCTTCTGCTATTTCTTCTTCCTTTTTAGTCACACTCAAGATGATTCCCAAAGCGATACAAGTCATCCAAATGGAACTACCTCCTGAACTAATTAATGGTAATGTCTGACCGGTTACTGGCAGTAATTCTACCGCCACAGCCATGTTGGTCATCGCTTGAAAAATAATTGGAAACCCCAAACCAACGACTACAAGTTTGCCAAAAAGCGAATTTGCTTTATGTGCTGCAACAACAAAACGGAATAGCAGCAAAAGATATAATCCAACGACTAACAGACCTCCCGCCAAACCATATTCTTCCACAATTATTGCATAGATAAAATCGGAAGAGGACTGGGGCAAAAAGTTTTTTTGCACACTTTTCCCGGGACCTAATCCATAAATTCCTCCGGAAGCAATAGCTATTTTTGCTTTTTCAATTTGGTAGTCATCTTCATCAGATTTGGTACTCGTAAAATTATCGATACGACTAATCCAAGTATCCACTCGATTTGGAAATGCCCCGGGAAATGCTTTTGCCACTAGAATGAAAAAAAACAAACCGATAATACCGGCACCTATTATTACTCCGATATATTTAAGTGGATATTTGCCTATGAATGTTAGCATCAGCACCATTGAAAATATTAATGCTGCCGTTGATAAATTTGCCGGAAGAATTAAAATAATTGTAATGAAAACTGGGAGCCACAACTCCCACAATGAAGCTTGAAAAGTGATTGGAGTTTCGCGAGTTTTTGACAGATAACGCGCGACAAAAACATACAACACTATGGATGCTAAAGTGGAGGTTTGAAAAGTAATACCAATAAACGGAATCTGAATCCATCGGCTTGCATTGGCACCCCCGATTACGGTACCTTTCAACAAGGTATACATCAAAAGCAACCATACTACTGGCAATAATAATCTTGAAATGGTTCGGAAGTAGTGGTAAGGTATTTTATGAACTTTATAAAGAATGAAAAAACCAACAAAAACTTGCGCTCCATGTTTCAGCAAGTAGGTCAGAGCACTACCTGATCCATGTCGCATGTAGGCTAAATTACTGCTGGCACTAAATACAGGCATAAATGAGAATAGTGCCAAAAGTGCCACAAAGGCCCAAATGACTTTATCTCCCTTTAAACTGTAAATTAGTTGTTTCATCTTAAAATTTTACAAATTTTGAACCGCCACTTTAAATTGCTTTCCTCTATCCTCGTAGTTTTGGAACAAATCAAAACTTGCGCAGGCAGGGGATAAAAGCACTGCGTCACCTTTCTCGGCAAGGTGTTTAGCTGTATTAACGGCATCACGCATGTTATCTACTTCAACCATCATATCCACAACATCACTGAAGGCATCAATAATCTTTTTATTATCGACTCCAAGGCAAATGATTGCTTTCACTTTTTCCCGTACAAGTGGCATTAATTCACTATAATCATTTCCTTTATCAACCCCACCAACGATCCAAACCGTTGGTACCGCCATGCTATCCAAAGCGAAAAAAGTGGCATTCACATTTGTAGCTTTACTATCGTTGATATACTGAACATTTTGAATTTTTAGGACTTTTTCTAAACGATGCTCTACCCCTTGAAAATTGGATAAACTTTCACGAATCGTTTGCTTTCTGATTTTCATCAGTTGGGCCACAGAAGTTGCTGCCATTGCATTTTTCATGTTATGTTTCCCTTCTAATGAAACCTCACCTGTTTTCATTTCAAATTCCTCGTTGTTGATTATAATATCCATAGTATCGTTTTTTATAAAGGCTCCGTTTTCAAAAGTTTTGTTGAGTGAAAACGGAATTAATTTTGCTTTTGTTTTATTTTGGTTTAACCAAGAAGAAATGGTTTCATCGTCGGCGTCATAGATGAGATAGTCCTCTTCTTGTTGGTTCATGGTTATTCTAAATTTGGATGCGATATAGTTTTCATATTTGTACTCGTATCGATCTAAATGATCAGGACTAATATTGGTTATAATAGCGATATCAGGTCGGTACTTCGAAATTCCATCTAATTGAAAACTGCTTAATTCGAGCACATAATAATCATATTTACATTCAGCTACTTGCCAAGCAAAGCTCTTACCTATATTGCCTCCTAATCCTACGTTCAACCCACCCTCTTTCAACAAATGGTATGTTAACATCGTGGTGGTTGTCTTACCATTACTTCCAGTAATCCCAATTGTTTTCGCATTTGTAAAATCAGCCGCAAATTCAATTTCCGAGATAACTGAAACGCCCTTTTCAATAAGTTTTTTAACTATTGGAGACTTATCCGGAATCCCTGGGCTTTTCATAACAACCGTAGCATTCAGAATTAAAGCTTCAGTATGCTTCTCTTCTTCCCATGCAATTTCATATTGTCTTAGAACGTCTTTATAATTTTCTTTTATAGGTCCAAAATCAGATACAAAAACATCGAACCCTTCTTTCTTACCCAAAATAGCGGTACCTACTCCGCTTTCGCCTCCACCAAGAACAACCAATCGCTTCATTATCTTAATTTTAAGGTAACAATGGAAACGATGGCTAATAAAATGGCAACGATCCAAAAACGGGTTACGATTTTACTTTCGTGGTAGCCTTTCTTTTGATAGTGATGGTGTAAAGGAGACATTAAAAAAATACGCCTACCTTCCCCGAAACGGTTCTTAGTGTATTTGAAATACGAAACCTGCAAAATCACCGATAAATTTTCGGCGAAAAATATGCCGCATAGTACAGGTAAAAGCATTTCTTTGCGAACTGAAATAGCCAGTACGGCAATTATTCCTCCGATCGTTAAACTACCAGTATCACCCATAAAAACAGAAGCTGGATACGAATTATACCATAAAAACCCAATTAAGGCTCCGACAAAGGCGGAAATGAATACGGTCATTTCTCCAGAATTAGGGATGTACATAATATTCAAATAACTTGATAAAATAAGATTACCTGAAACGAAAGTAAATATCCCTAATGCCAAAACGGAAATTGCGGAAGTACCGGCGGCCAAACCGTCGATTCCATCGGTAAGATTCGCTCCGTTTGAAACTGCGGTGATGATAAATATTACAATTGGAATAAACACTAACCAAGCCCAATTTTCATAGCCATCTCCTGTCCATTCCAATATTTTAGCATAGTCCAATTCATTATTTTTCATAAATGGAATAGTCGTGACTGTAGATTTACTCTCACTTGGAGTTTGAGAAATTACGTTTTGTGTTTGATTAAAAGTTATCGGTGAATTTGACCTCTCCCGAACCGTAACTCCCGGATTAAAGTATAAAACGGAACCGACAATTAAGCCTAATCCTACTTGTCCAATTACTTTGAAAATCCCTTTTAGCCCTTGTTTGTCTTTTTTAAAGATTTTGATATAATCATCAATAAACCCTATTGTTCCCATCCAGAGCGTTGTAACTATCAATAAGATGATATAGATGTTATTTAATTTTGTTAGAAGTATTACTGGAATTAGTGTTGCGATGATGATGATAAGTCCTCCCATGGTGGGTGTACCTGCTTTTTGAGTTTGCCCCTCTAACCCAAGCTCCCTAACGGTCTCACCAACCTGTTGATTCCGTAAAAAAGAAATAATTTTTTTTCCGTAAACCGTAGAAATCATTAATGATAATATTAACGCTAACGCCGATCTAAAGGTTATGTATTGGAAAACTCCTGCACCAGGAACATCCATCGTTTTATCTAGGTATTCAAATAAATAATATAGCATAGGTTACTTATTTAGTTGTTCTAATAGTTCTTTTACAATTTTCATGTCATCAAAATCTTGACGCACCCCATTAACTTCTTGATAGGTCTCATGCCCTTTACCAGCGATAAGTATAATATCATTATTCCCTGCTAATTGACATGCTGTCTTAATTGCTTGCTTCCTATCGACAATAGATAAGGTTTTCTTTTGATTTTGTACCTCGATACCTTTTTCCATATCTGCTATGATATTTATTGGATCCTCTGATCTAGGATTATCGGAAGTCAGGATGACCTTATTACTCATTGAACTGGCAATATGAGCCATTATTGGTCGTTTTGTGGTATCTCTATCGCCTCCACAACCGACCACAGTGATAAGTTGTTCGTTGTTACTGCGTATGTCGTTTATGGTATTTAAAACATTTTCTAGTGCATCAGGAGTATGCGCATAGTCAACAATGGCAGTTATCTTATTTTTTGAAACGATAAATTGAAATCTCCCTGATACACTTTCAAGTTCAGACAATAATCGTAACACTTCTAGTTTATCTAATCCCAACTCAGTCGCAGCGCCAAAAATGGCTAATAGATTATAGGCATTAAAAGTTCCAATTAATCGAACCCACACTTCATTTTCATTTATTTTTAGTAGTAGGCCTGATAGTTGATTTTCCAAAATTTGCGCTTTATAGTCGGCATATGATTTCAAGGCATAGCTTACCTTCCGAGCTACAGTATTTTGCACCATAACCGACCCATTCTTATCATCAATATTGGTTAAGGCAAAAGCTGTTTTTGGTAGATGGTCAAAAAAAGATTTTTTTACATCACGATACTCAGCGAATGTTGGGTGATAATCCAAATGATCATGTGATAAATTGGTAAATATACCTCCTGCGAAGTGTAAACCGTCAGTTCTTTTTTGATGAATACCGTGCGAACTTACTTCCATGAAACAATATTCAACTCCTACTGTATTCATTTCCTTCAAATAATAATTGATTGTCAATGAATCTGGTGTTGTATGTGTTGCTTTAAATTCACTTTCATCAACCATAATTTTAACCGTGGACAATAAACCTACTTTATATCCTGCTTTTTTGAAAAGTTGATACAAAAGTGAAGCAATGGTAGTTTTCCCATTGGTACCAGTAACCCCCACCAATTTTAAATTATGGGATGGATTACCATAATAATTAGCTGCTAAAAAAGCTAAAGCCTCATTAGTATCTTTGACCTGAATATAAGTAACACCTGTAACAATTACTTCAGGTAAAGTATCACAAATGATGGCAACTGCTCCTAAGTTAATTGCTTTCTCAATAAAGGCATGTCCATCAGAAACTGAACCACGAATAGCAACAAAAACATCGTTCTCGCCTATTTTACGCGAGTCAAATTCGATTTTAGTAATAGCCATTTCAGTTGAACCTTTTACGACTTCAATGGCTACCTTATATAATATATCTTTTAAAATAATCACGATAATTCAAGTATGATGGTTTGATTTCTATCTAAAGGTTGTCCTGCAGGAATCGATTGTTTTTTCACTTTCCCAATACCAATTACTTTAACTTTGAGTTTTAAATTTTCTAGTAATGCTACTGCATCCATGCCGCTCATCCCTTTGAGATTGGGTATTACTTTAGTCCCTGATTGAACTTTTGTGTTGTAGTCATTATAGGCCAATTCTTGTTTGCTGACCGCTCTATTTAAATTTTTAATTTCATTGGTTGAGGGTGCATCGGTAAAAATCTTTTGTGCTATACGTTTAAAAACTGGACCAGCCACGTCAGCACCATAATAATTATTACCTGATGTATTTGGTTTGTGCACAACTACTATGCATGAGTACTTTGGTTTATCGGCTGGAAAAAAACCGACAAATGAAGAAATATAGTGTTTTTCAGAGCCCCCATTCTTAGCATAATTGGCTTGTGCAGTTCCCGTTTTTCCTGCCATTGAAAAATCTTTAGAATACAATTTTGACCCAGTACCCCTTTTTACTACATTCTGCATCACCGCTTTTAATTTCTTAATTGTTTCATCCGAACAAATCTTGGGATTGATGACTTGTTTGTCGTATTTCTTTATAGTCTTGTTCCATTCTTTTATTTCAGAAACAAATTGAGGTTTTACCATTTCCCCATTGTTGGCAATTGCATTATATAATGTCAACGTTTGCAAAGGGGTTACCGAAACTCCGTAACCAAAAGCCATCCAAGGAAGGGAAATGGCACTCCAATGTTTATCATTAGGTTGTGGAATATAAGGAATTCCTTCGCCTTGAAATGGTAGTCCAAGTGGTTTATTCAATCCCATTTTATCTATTCTATCCACAAACTCTTTAGGATTGTTTTTATAATTTTCATAGACTGCTTGGACCATAATAGTATTAGAGGACACTTCAAAACCTCGAGCTAATGAAATTCTTCCATACCCCCCTTCATGAGAATCGCGAACTTTTTTACCCCGGTACTCAATTATACCGCCTTGACTATC
>Ga0114967_10000734_pt1 | contig 28027 bp, 23 predicted proteins | sample M_130628_MF_Meta_FD_92639 | JGI IMG/M metagenome (GOLD analysis project Ga0114967, IMG submission 92639) | Freshwater microbial communities from Lake Montjoie, Canada to study carbon cycling - M_130628_MF_MetaG | ecosystem: Environmental > Aquatic > Freshwater > Lake | place: Lake Montjoie...
CCCGAATGCGTTCGCGCAAAATTCACGCATCGAGTTTTTTGTGACTTTTGGTGAACCTCCGAAATACTTCTCCCGAATCACCCGCTCTATCCAGACATCCACAGGAAATGCACGGAGCCGCTCGAATCCAAATAATAGCGCACAATTCGCAACTTTTTCGCCCACGCCAGGCAGACGCATCAATTCTTTTTGCGCTTCACCATCCTCGAGCCGCGCGACGCTCTCTAGATCGACTTCCCCAGCGGCAACCAAACGGGCCGCCGCGAGCAGATTCTTTGCGCGATAACCCAGCGCACACGCCCGCAAATCTGCCTCCTCCAAACCAGCAAAAGCAGCAGGCGTTGGATAAGCATAAATAGCTTGCGAACTGTAATTTAACTTTTCTCCAAACTTCCGGCGCAGAGTGTGTGAAATCTGGGCAATGTGAGCCACCTGTTTCATCGACGAGGTGATGAAGGTTCCAACGGCCTCCCACTTCGGTTGCCTTAAAATGCGCATTCCCCTGCAAAACTCGAGCGCCGACTGGCTGACTTCATCACTGGGAAAAGTGCGGTAGATATCCTCAAGTGGATGATCCAAAGCTAAATAATCTGCAGCCGCTGAAGCTGCGCCCGCGTTGACAAACAACTCCCCGGCGCGCTGCTCCAAATACGCGGCCTGCGCGCCGATCGCGCCCATCCAGCCCTCGTCTTCGCGCACCCAGTGGAAAGTTTGGCCACTGTTCAACGTCAATTCTAAATCCAGCAGCGGCCTTCCGAGTGAAACGAGCTTCATCAAAACCTCCAGTTCCCTAGCGAATGAAATAACTCAAATTCTCCAATTCAGCCGCCAAATTTACCGAACTCACCACTGCGCGCTCCGAGACTTGAAGAACCGCCGGAGCAAAGTTCAAGATTGCCTGTATACCACTGGCCACAAGATTATTAGCAACCTCCTGCGCAACATGGCCCGGCACACTTAAAATCGCGATTTTAATCCCGCGCTCCTGCACAAACCCAGCGAGCGCTTCCATCGGCTGAATCGGAAGATTCAACGCCCCGGAACGAGTGCGCTCAGGGTCCACATCAAAGGCACCGACAATTTCAAACCCCTCGCGTTGAAACCCGTCATACCCCAAAAGTGCGCTTCCGAGCTGTCCCACGCCCACCAAAATAACCGGCTGCAAACTGGCCACACCCATCACCTGCAACAACTTAGCCACCAAGGCATCAACCCCGTATCCCAAGCCGCGAGTTCCAAAGTGCCCGAGATACGCAAGATCTTTGCGCAACTGCGCTGGCTTCACTCCAGTTACGTTGGCGAGAGTAGCGGAAGAGACCGTCTGTATCTTGTTGGCCTGCAGGCGTTGTAGAACTCGGCAATAAAGCGACAGTCTATATACGGTCTTACGGGGGATTACACCTCTGTTCATGCTGGGCTGGGGGGCAGACGGATTGGGGAACATTTTGTTTAGGGCGCTCTTGGAGGGGGCTGAGGCGGTTGAGGCTTGAAACCCCCAAAAACCCCAAAACCAGAACCTACCCCCAGAACCTCAAAGTGCGAATGCGTAAAGTTACAAGCGCACCAGAGCATCCTATTGCTCCCTGAACCTAACTGAATGATAGTTGAGCGTTAACTGATTTTATTTTCCATGCGTATTAACCGTTATCTAGCAGCAGCCGGCCTGGGCTCAAGGCGCAGTGTGGAGACCCTCATTCTGGAAGGCCGCGTCAAGATCAACGGTCGCCCCGTGGAAACCATGGCCACCCTCGTGGCACCCGGAGACGTAGTGAAGGTTGGCAGTAAAACCGTTGCTCCACAGGAAATTGTACAAGCCGTTTTATACAAGCCGGCCGGGTTCCTGTGCACCGCCTCAGACGAACTCAGCCGCCGTACCATCTTCGACCTGCTCCCCACGGACTGGCCTCGGGTCTACCATGTGGGGCGTCTCGATATGGAGAGCGAAGGACTACTCATTGTGACCAATGATGGCGATCTTTCTGAATCTATCGCTCATCCGCGCAACAAACTCGAAAAGGAATACGAAGTGGTTTTGGACAAGTCTTTCGATCCGGCGCATGCGCAAAAGCTACTGCGCGGCTTCTACATAGAAGGCGGTCGGGCAAAGATGGAAGAACTCACTCAGCTCGGGCCGAACAAACTTCGCGTCGTCCTTACTCAGGGCATCAAACGTCAAATCCGCCTCATGCTTTACGATTGCGGCTACGAGGTGGTGTCGCTGAAAAGAACCCGCATCGGGACGTTGCGAATCGAAAAATTGCGCGCAGGGATGTGGAGAATGCTCTCTCCCAAGGATGTCGCTGACTTAAAAGCCGCCCGTGCGCCGAAGAAGAAGGAACCGCAAGGGGCTCCGCGCATCGGCTCCGGGCCGCGTCGCCCGCAGGAAAGGGAGTAGCCTTTCCATTCGCCGAGGCCGCCGCCACGGACGCCGTGCGCCTGCGCTCCGTCTGGTCTTTGGTGCTAAGTTGCTCTCCGTCTCGCCAACTCGGAGAGACAAGCTGTTGAGCCAAAGCTCGCAGTTGGCACATTCCTGTAGCCCTGCGCCTTAAGGAATCCGCGCTTAACTACTGATTGCGATGATGGAAACGTTGCCATTTTGGGCACCTCTTACGACTTCAAGGCTGGTCCAGTAAGCTTTTTCATTCCCGCCTTGGAGGTGGAAAGCAAAGGCTACCAGAGCGATCAGCAGCAACAGTTAGCCATTGGTCGGGGCTCCCCACAAACCAAAGTTGCTGACACTCGAGGAACCTAACTAAGGCTTTCAACCCAATGTCATCGACCAAATCGGCGACACGATCCGCCTTGGGACGAAGGGCGCCATGAGCATCCTGTTGGTCGGGATATATTTGGATTTGCGAAGGAACTCGCAGATCGCTACTGCATCATGAACCGCAGAGCGACCGTCTCAATTGGTACCATTGAGAAGCTCTAGGAATCTATCATACGGCGGCGCCTCGTCATGTGAGTCGCGTCACTGCGACACCAAGCCTACATCAATTTACTTTCATTTAATCGCCACACCATCCCGCTTGCTCCGCCGCCCGCATTTTCTCAGTCTATGGTTCGCATGAAACTCCGTTCACTTTTTTTCTCCACGCTCGCCCTCGCTCCCGTCGCCACCTTTGGGCATCCGGGGCACGACCTTAATGCGTTACACCTGCACCTCGGAGTTCCTGCTCCTCAGAACGCGCTCGACTTGCGCTTGACCTTCGCCGCGCTCGTCCTAGGTCTGATTTTCCACGCTGGGCGCACCTTCAAACGTCGCTAATTCTAAAGTACATCTCACTCCTCGCGAACAAGAAAAGCTATCGTTGTTGTCGCGGCTGACCTTGCCCACGGGAGGCACTCTCGCCGCCTGAGGCTCAATCATTTGGAGTCCGTCGCCATCCTCACCTACGAGATTCTCGAGGGCGCGCGTGATGGACGTTCCGATTGAGATTTGAGGAGCTACGAGACTACATTCTTATCACGAAACGACGTCATGGACGGCGTCCTTGAAGTGATCCATGACGTCCATGTGGAAGCCACATTCCCAGTCGACACCAAACTCGTCAACGTTCGCCATCCCATCCGAAGATCCCCGGGGACTACATCCCATCGCAAAGTGGACCCGTTGAGGCGAACACAGTTTTGGTATCAGGGTCTCTCAGGAGCCTGCACTGCTGCGCTCAAATTAATCCGTATTGGTCAGGATGGCTGTCAGCGGGTGCTCACACTCGCACTCAAAGAACTTCCAAATGTTGTAGCGCGTTCGCTCACAATTCAGCGCAATGAGGCGGGTTGCTTTTCACCGCTTTTAGAGATTGCCACAATGCGTCACTTGCAGGCGGAGGAGCGGCTTCTTATGTCCTAAGAGGGCAGGGTCGCTCAAAAGTCCACCTACCCCCAACCACTCGACTGCGCCGAGGCAGCAGAATTACGCGTGGCGCCGTCCCATTAAAGGCTCCAAATGAACTGGTTGAGCAGTGGCGTCCACCACTCCCACACGTTGTGTTTGACGGCGGAAACTCAACGTCCCAGAGCGCTCCTCCTTGCCGTCGGGCGAAATTGCCACGACGGGGATTTCGAATTCGCCATCTGGCAGCGTGAAATGATACTGAAAAGAGCCATCCGGTTGGAGTTTAATCGGCGTGCCGTTGACGCTCACGGAAGCGTCAGGATGGGTGCCGCCGTAGAAGATAATCTCGGCGTTAAGATGCATGAAGAAGCCGCGCTGTTGGGCCACGCCGAAGGGCTGGGCACTCCAACTGGCTCCCATCGGGCTGAACAAACTAGAACTGGCCGGCCCAAAGGCTGCTGCGAGTCGAGCGGTCAGGCCGCTTGCCGCTTCGCTGTGAAGCTTCTCTTGTAAAGCCCGACGCAGAAGACGGTCAATTTCATCAGAGCCCAGACCAACAATATCTATCAAAGATTCACCTAACAACATTGCTAGCAAGCGCTTCTGTTCCTCAGTCCAAGAAGGAGGAGAACCCGCACGCAAATGAATGTGGCCCTCGCCAGTAATGCGCGAGATCGCTTCCAAAAGCGATTCTCCGCCTTCCATATGTTGCTGCACAAGCGTTTGAAGTCGTTCAAAGGTAAGCGTTTGGGGCACGGTTGCAAAGACCTCGTTGTGCGCTTCCGCAGCCAACGCATCCGCAGGAGTCCGCGCCTCTTTGGATCGCACCAGCGAGTGCCATGCACCACGGCGACCGAAGTGACCCAACTCCGCAACGTAAGACGTATTGGCATCTCTTACAGGAACATACCAATTTTTGGCACCGGGATGAATTTCCACCAACGTTTCCACCTCCCCCGATAAACGCAACACGCGCAAATAGTAAGCTCGCCGCGCATCTCTCATTTCGGACTCCGGCACACGCGACCAATTGAAGTCCCAATAAGAAAACAACCAGCGCGGATCGCGAGCGATTAAAAACAGGGTGTCTTCGTGATAGGTGGCGGGAAGAGTCCCAAAGTTTTCGTGGTAAGCAGGCGACTGATCAGCGAGAGCTGAAAGCTGAGTGAGTCGCGCGCCGGCGGGAAAGGAAGGGCCGGAGGCTGAGGATGATACCTCCGCAATACGGTTGGAATGACTGCCATTACCATCTCCACCAGAGAAGCTTCCACTATTACCAACCACCAAGGCGGCTTCCATCACAGGCTCTTGAGACACCTTGAACTTGGCAGCTTTACGCACGGTTTTTTTTGACGAGGTTGATGAAGGAATCGGAAGATTAGCGAGTGGGTTGCCCATAAGTTTCAATACCCGTCTTCGTTTTGAGAGTAGGCATTGGCCCTACTAGAACTCAGGAATTAGAGCGAAATTGCATTTTGGCTGCGAATTGGCGGGCGACAGGCGCTCAAAGTAAGAAAAAGAGGCTTTAAAAGGCAACTTCAAAGAATTTGCTCCCCAAGAGACCCTCTCGCGCCTCATTTTACTATGATTCATGCTCACCAAGCGCGTTATTCCCTGTCTCGACGTCCATGACGGCAAAGTTACCCGCGGCGTGCAATTCGGCCGCGCCGAGGAAGGTGGGCTGCGTAACGTCGGCGATCCGGTGGAACTGGCTTTGCGGTATAACTCTCAAGGCGCGGACGAAATGGTTTTTTTCGACATCACCGCCAGCGCCCACGGCCGAGAATCCATGATTGGGGTGATCGAACGCACCGCCGAGAAATGCTTCATGCCGCTCACCGTGGGAGGAGGAATCCGAACTGTGGAGGATATGCGCACCATGCTTCAGGCTGGGGCCGACAAAATCAGCATCAACTCCAGCGCAATTTCCAATCCAGAACTTATCTCCCAAGGTGCCGCGCGCTTCGGCTCCCAATGCATTGTAGTGTCCATCGATGCAAAAAAAACAGGTCCGGATTTTTGGGAGGTACATTCTCACGGAGGCCGCAAGGCAACTGGATGGGACGCTGTCGCGTGGGCGGTCCGCGCTTGGGAACTTGGAGCGGGAGAAATCGTGCTTAACTCGATAGACGCCGACGGCACCAAGACGGGCTTCGACTGCGAGATCACACGGCGCATCAGCGAGTCCGTGGGGGTTCCCGTGGTGGCCAGTGGCGGGGCGGGAAAGCTTGAGCACCTCGCCGAAGTCCTGCTCGCGGGGAAAGCGGACGCGGTGCTGGCGGCGAGCATTTTTCATTTTGGCGAATACACTGTGAGTGATGCGAAACGCCACCTTGCAAGCCACGGCATAGCGATACGCCCCGAGCAATCCGTGTTACAGTAAGCAGCTCGGAAAAGGAATTTTAGCGTCGCCTCCTTCCACTCCTGAATGGCTCCCAACGGATATCTAGCGCTGGTTTTACATGCGCACCTGCCCTATGTGCGGCATCCGGAGCATCCTCGTTTTCTGGAGGAAGACTGGCTATATGAGGCAATTACAGAGACCTACATCCCGCTGCTAACGCTTCTTGATGGCTTGGTGCGCGACTCCGTTCCTGCGTGTTTTAGTCTCACGCTGACACCGACCCTCTGCCACATGCTGAGGGATCCTCTTTTGACACAGCGTTACAGTGCCCACCTCGATCGCTTGGTGGACCTGACCCGCAGTGAAGTCGAACGCACCGCAAAAAACGACCAACTCAACCAGATCGCCCGCTTCTATCTCGCCCGTCTGGAACACGCCCAGAGCGACTGGAATGATCGCTGGAAACAGGATCTCGTCTCTGCCTTTAACTCGTTTGCACAGCTCGGCGTTCTGGAGATCATCACCTGCGCCGCGACGCACGGTTTTCTACCTCTGATGGAAGTCTGTCCCGAGGCGATGCGGGCACAGGTGCTCATCGGCCGGGACCACTACCAAGAAACCTTCGGCCGCGACCCAGCCGGGATATGGCTACCCGAATGCGCCTATGTGCCAGCGCTTGATCCCATTTTAAAGGAAGCGAATTTGCGCTGGTTCGTCATCGACTCACACGGCCTGATGTTTGGTAGTCCGCGCCCTAGGTACGCGATTTATTCGCCGTGTTTCACGCCCTCGGGACCAGCAGCATTCGGACGGGACAGGGATTCGAGCCGACAAGTGTGGAGTGCAGAGGAAGGCTACCCAGGGGATCCAGCGTACCGAGATTTCTATAGAGACATTGGTTTCGATGCACCCATCGAACATCTTAAGTCCTTTTTTGGAGATCAACAGCGCCGCTTCACTGGGCTGAAGTACCACCGGATCACGGGCAACACTAGCGACAAAGAACATTACCAAAGGGATTGGGCGCTAGGCGCAGCAGATCATCATGCTGGGCATTTTCTGGAAGCCCGCCGTTCGCAACTCGCGAAGCTGCGCGAACATATGAACACGGCTCCCGTGGTGCTCAGCCCGTTTGATGCGGAACTATTTGGACATTGGTGGTTTGAAGGACCTGAGTGGCTAAATAGTTTTCTGCGCAAGGCCGCCTACGACCAAAACGATTTCCAACTCACCACGCCGTCGCGTTACCTCGCGGAAAATGCGACGCACCAGATGGTCGCTCCAGCGGCGTCCAGTTGGGGGCACAAAGGATACTGGGAAGTGTGGCTGGAAGAATCCAATGCCTGGATCTACCCACACCTTCACGCCGCCGCACGCCGGATGACAGAGCTCGCGCGCAAACACATTTCAACAGACTCCCCGCTCCTCCTGCGCGCCCTTGCCCAAGCTGCACGCGAACTCCTTCTCGCACAGTCCAGCGATTGGGCCTTTCTTATGAAAACCGGCACGGCGCGCGAATACGCCACTGCCCGCTCGGAAACCCACCTGCACCGGTTCACCCGGTTGTTCGGACAAATCTCCTCCGACGCGATTGAAGAGCCGTTTCTGGCACACTGCGAATTCAGGGACAATATTTTCCCAAACCTGAACTGGCGCTACTACGCTTAACTCCGATTCGCGAATGGGCTGTTACGCCGGTACACGCGCCAACAGTAAACTGCGCAACTCCTCTGGAATCGGCGCCGCCTCCAACCGCCCCACCGACGGATCCAGCGCAGCATGAACGGCCACGGCCTCACCTGTGGCCACGACTTCATGCGATTCCGCCCTGCGAAACTCAAAGCCATACCGAACGGAACGATTCCGCACCTCACGGACCATCAACACGACGTCCACCAACTCCTCGAAGCGCAACGGCTTCTGATACTCGCAACCGACCTTCAATCTCGGCCAACCCGTGGCTTGCCCCGCGGCCGCAGTGTGTACGGAAAATCCGACGGAGCGCAGAAACGCGTGCTCGGCAGATTCCATCCACCGAAAAAAATTGGCGAAATGAACGATACCAGCCATGTCGGTTTCGGAAAACTCCACGCGCCGTTGCTGGACAAATTCAAAGCTCATACACGGATCAAATCTAGTCAGGGCTAAGCGTCAAACTTGTTTATGCAGCGCGCGTTGAGAAACCTCCAAAAAACGTTCGGCCATTCGCTCCATAGAAAATGCTTCGCGGACTTTACGCATCCCTGCGAGCCCTAGTGCCCGCGCTCGCTCCGGTTCCAAAAGAAGCGCTTCCCACGCCAAAGCCAGAGCCAACGCCGAGTCCGGTTCGACTAAGACTCCTCCACCAGTTGCCTCGACAATTTCTGGAAACGCCGCCACGCGCGGTTGCACCACCGGCACGCCGCACGCAAGCGCCTCCAACAAATACAAACCAAACGCTTCTCCGTAGATCGCTGGTACCGAGAGCAGGCTCAGTCCCCGTAAAAAACGCTCCTTTTCTTCGCGGCTGATATTCGTTGAAAACTCCGAAGCCCCCGCCAAACCCGCCGCCTCCAGCCGGACCTTTTGCGCCTCCACGAACGCCACGTCACCCTCGATAAGCGTCCCCGCGCAATGCAGACGCGCCGTCGGCACACGCCCGCGCCGATGTAGTTCGATGAAGGCATCCACTACCAGACCAAGCCCTTTGCCCGGAATCAACCGCGCGAGGAAACCCACAGTCGGGTGCTCTGGAGCCTCTTTCGCAGCTACAAACCCCTCCAAACCAAGTCCATTTGGAATCACTTCAATACCATCAACAGGCAAACCAAGACGCCGTTCCATCAACTCCCCGAAGAAACGACTCGGCGCTATGACCCCATCCAACTCCCCAAGCCGCGCTCCCATCTCCCTCCACGAGCGCGTGCTCCATGGCTCCGGCAACCCGTCTAAAAAACTGTCTTCTCCCTGGAGCGAGGCAAACACCGGCACGCCCGTCTCCCGCCGGATCCGCCTCGCCACGCCTGCAAGCAACCCCGTGGAAAGCCAGATGACGTCTGGACGGTCGATCTGACGAATCCATTCGATCAATTTATCGAGCTCCCGATTTTGCGCTCCCTGCTCTCCCTGAAGCATCGAGAGCGTGATCTGGCCGGTATCGGCGCCTTGGGTCATCCCAGAAAAACGACCCAGCCATTTCAGAATCACGGGGTGATCCAACCACCGGTCTAGCCAACGCGGGGCGTGCCGAAACCACGAGAACTTCTGTTGCAGATACACATTGAGTCCGCCGAAGAAAACAGGCGCCGTAGGAGATGCCGCACTTTCATCCAGAGTCAGCGGAAGATACAGCGGCAGCAAAATAGCATCGTGACCCATCGCACAAAGCTGTTTCGCAAGCGCATTATCGCGCATACAAACTCCACAATAATAACTACCTGTGCCTGGAGTTAAAAAGAGCAGCTTCATTCGGAGATTATCTTTAACGTCTGCATGGACTAAACCTTACCGGCACGCTCAACCGCCTTAACCTCGTCCCACAACTGGTCCAAAGCTTCTAGAGACATTCCGTCACTGGAAAGCTTCCGACGGCGCATCAGATCCTCGACTCCTCGAAAACGCCGCGCAAACTTCCGCGTCGCGCCACTCAATGCGACTTCGGGATCCAATTTGAGTTTGCGCGTTAAATTGACCACCGAAAACAACAGGTCGCCCAACTCCTCCTCCAAACGGATTTCGCCCTCGTGCATCGCGCCCTCCACCTCGGAAAGCTCCTCCCGAATCTTCGCCAAAACCGGTGCCGCTTCCGCCCAGTCGAAGCCGATCTTCGCCGCACGCTTTTGCACCTTCGCCGCGTACTGCAACGCCGGCATGCCTTCTGAAATGCCATCCAGAGCCGATTCCATGGCTACTCCCCCTTTTTCTTGCCGCTTGATTTCCTCCCAACGCACGAGCACGGCAGCGGAATCTTCGGCATTCTCCGTACCAAAAACATGAGGATGTCGGCGCACGAGTTTCTCCGCAATCCCGAGCGCGATTTGATCAAAATTAAAGCGGCCTTGCTCCGTGGCAATCTGTCCATGGAAAACGACTTGAAGCAGCAAGTCGCCAAGTTCCTCACAAAGGTTAACGTCATCCGAAGCATCGATTGCCGCTACCACTTCATAGGCCTCCTCCAACAGACCACCGCGGAGAGTGATATGGCTTTGCTCACGATCCCACGGACAACCGTCTGGCGCACGAAGCGAGGCGACAACGGCGCGGAGCTGTTCAATGGCGGGCAAAGTCGGATCAGGCGGGAGCTGAGCGGGCATAGATTTCCAGTTTATAGCGAAGTTTCCACATTTTTGGATAATTAGTTGAAGCGGTATTGGAATGAGTAGCCGGCAGAGCTGGATGGCTCATTGCGCGTCGTTGTCTGGCGCGGTTCCATTCGGGTAGATGCCGCCAGCTTTTTGACGTGCCACAGCATCGCAAACCGCTTATCCAAAGACACCCTCATGAACCTTCCAATTTCCCGTCTCATTTGCTCTACGGCGCTCGCTCTTTGTGCAGTTGGTTGCGCCTCACATCCAACCTCCCCGATTACGGTTGGCACCAAACCGAAGCTCGTCCCCTCGGCGAAGCATGCAGGAGAAGGTCCGGCGTGGAATGCCGCAACTCGCACACTTTATTATGTCGGCGACGACCGCATTTCCAAAATGATCGACGGCCATGCGTCGCGCGACTTTCGCAATCCGGTGGCGGGCGCCAATGGTCTTTTGATTGACCGCCAAGGGCGCCTGCTAGCGTGTGAGGCAGGCAATCGACGTGTCACTCGCACAGACAAAAAAGGCTCCGTGACTCTCCTTGCCAACACCTTCGAGGGCAAAAAATTCAACTCCCCAAACGACCTGAGCATCGACTCGCAAGACCGCATCTATTTCACCGACCCGCGTTACGGCCCACGGGATAACATGGAGATACGAGACGCCAAAGGTGAACTCGTCGAGGGCGTTTACCGAATCGATATCTCTGGTAAAATAACGCAAATCCTGGGCCGCGATTCCGTAGACCGTCCCAACGGCTTGCTGGTCTCGCCAGACGACAAATTTCTTTTCGTCGCGGATAATAACAGCACCGTGGGTGGAGCCCGCAAATTGTGGCGCTTCGACTTGCGCCAAGACGGCTCAGCGGACGCTAAGAGCCGTAAGCTGATTTTTGACTGGAAGACTAGTCGCGGACCCGACGGACTTAAAATGGACACGCAAAACCGGCTATTTGTCGCCGCCGGCAGGAGCCAAGCCAACCTCCCTCATGAGACGGTAAAACCCTATTCTGGAGGGGTCTACATACTTTCAATGGAGGGCCGACTGCTCGATTTTATTCCTATCCCCAACGATGAGGTGACCAACTGCGCCTTCGGTGGAGATGATTTCAAAACCCTCTTCATCACAGCGGGTGGAACCCTGTGGACGATCCCCGTCAATACGCCCGGCCGATTGACGTACGAGCCGAAAAAGTGATAGCGGCGCGTTAAATACGTAGCCCCACATAAGCGCGAGTGTATTGCCCCGAAGAGGCGCCGATCTGCGGGCTGCTTCAAACCCGTTAAGTGTTGCTGTGACGCCGGATGAGATTCAATTCCGCTGGGCGGCCGCGATTCGCGGGACAGTCTCCATTACGCTCCCAAAGCTCAGTTTATTTATGAGGGGAAGACCATTGGATTGCGTCCGGCGAGCGTCGCGCTTTTGGACAAGCATCTAAAGGCCGCGTCTCAAAACGGACAACGTGTCACGGGGACAGAATGTGACGGTCTGCTGGATTGTGAATGCCTTGAAAGATCCCGGTCATGATTGGACGACTTGGGTAGTGCCCCGGATCGTCGTAAGAAAGAACGCGGCCCTTCACTGAGGAAATCGAGCATGCTTCGGAAGCCGTGATCGACTGACTGCGTTCTGAAATTGAAAGGAAACAGCCTCCAGCGTGTTGCTAAGGCTTACGACCAGCACCGAGTTCGTGCGGTTTGTAATCAGCAGCATGATAGGAACTTCGCACTAGCGGACCCGAAGCCACGTACTCAAAACCTTTACGATATGCCGTTTCCTTGTGCTGCTCAAAAACCTCTGGGCGAATGTATTCCACGACCGGGAGATGCTGCGGGCTGGGCCTGAGATACTGGCCTAGCGTGAGAACCTGAACACCGGCTTCGCGCAGATCGTCCATCGCCTGAAAAAGCTCCAATTCCGTCTCACCCAAGCCGAGCATCAGGCCGCTCTTGGTCACCATGGAAGGCGCCATTTTCTTCACAAGTGCAAGCACTTCCAGTGAGCGTTTGTATTTGGCTCTGGAGCGCACCAAGGGGGTCAGACGTTCGACCGTTTCGAGATTGTGATTGAAGATTTCTGGTGCGGCATCCACCACCAAGCGCAGGCATTCTTCCTTCGCGTGAAAATCTGGGGTGAGTACCTCGATGGTGATCCCCACGTTGGCGCTGCGAATGGCAGTGATGGTATGCGCGAAGTGCAGCGCTCCCCCATCTTTCAGGTCGTCGCGTGCGACGGCCGTCACTACGACATGCTTCAACTTCATGCGCCGGACGGCTTCCGCAACCCGTTTGGGTTCATCGGCTTCCAGTGCAAATGGCTTCGCTGTCGTCACCGCGCAAAAGCCGCAGGCCCGCGTGCAACGATCTCCCGCAATCATAAATGTCGCGGTTCCCTGGCTCCAACATTCCCAGCGGTTGGGGCACTGCGCCTCTTCGCAAACCGTGTGCAGCTTCAAATCTGACACCAACGCTTTCGTCGAAAAAAATACCGGATTCGAGGGCAAGCGCACGCGGATCCAATCCGGCTTACGGGTTTGATGCAGTGCGGGATCAATCTTCGAACAGGACATGCGGGATGATGCTACCGACTCGGCCGGGGAAATCAACCGCCGCGCTGCAAAGGGAAAGTCTTACGGGGAGAGTTCAAACCAGAACGTTTGTGCGAGAGGGGCGCTCAAAGCACCTGTCAGAAGTTTTGTGCGCAGGTCATTTCATGATAGCGGGAATTTTTCAGCTTCGACGCGGTGGCGTTAAACCGTACGTCCACAAAACCAGGGCGCACCGCTAGGTGTTCTTGTTTGAAATTGGCGTCCCAAACCGTTACGAGGATTGTGTGGATCCGTGTTTGGACAAATGGACAGACACTCGAAGTTCCCTCTCTTGATTTCTATGGACTAAGTGAACGGTCCGAAGTGGGGCGGCGACGCCGACTGGGTTGTCTGTGCTTTATTTCGGCAGGAGTACTGCAACGAAATTTCTAGCGGTAGATGCACGTCGCTGGCGCGAAACTATCTGGAGCTGCTTTTCGCCGGACGGATAAAGTTGGGCTAGTGTTTATAGTTCAGGCTAACTCGTTGAAGGGGTTTAGTAAAGATCCTCGGTGGCAAGCCGCGATGCATTTAATTACGCTGACGGATTGAAAGGTTGGCCGGACAAAGCGAGCTTAGAGGCATTGGACCTGCAAGCGAATAATACTTGCCGTGCGTAAGCGTCTGTGAGCATAGTTTTCGTGTGTAATGCGGCAACTGAACGTTTTTCAACCCATTCACGCTGCAGTTCATTTCAACCCTAATGAAACCATGAAACAGATACATCTCTTCACCGCGTTGTCCCTAGTAGCTACATTTGCTATCCTGCCGACTCAAGGTCTTGCTCAAAGCGTGCAGGTGCGCATTGAGGCGGGCAATGCCGCAGACGCACAACAACAGAGTGGTTCGGACGAGTTGACAAAAAAAGTCAACGCTCTCAAAGCAAGCATCGAGAAATCTAAAGAAGCGTTCAAGAATGTTAATAGAACGAAGGAATCAGTGATAAGCGCATTTGACCAGAACCTCGATGTAATTAAAGCTGCATTAAAAGATGTCACACAGGGTGGTGAGATTTATTCTTTAGTCACTGAAACCGGCAAAAAGGCGGAAGATGTAGCTAAAATTTACAAGGAAAAAGCGACTGATCCGAAAAAAGATGTCGATCAACAGAGAAAATACAAGAAACTTGCTGATGAGTTTACTAGCCAGAGGCAGCTCGCCTACCAGCAACTCGATAAAATTGAAATACAGCGTGAACTGTTGCAGAAATCTCTAAAGCTTGTTGAAAACGACAAGGAATTTTTTCTTGACGAGCTGCTTTCAAAAGATATCGCCGTTGCCCTCAAAGGTGTGGATGGCGTTCTAAAGGCCATGAACGAGGTGAGTAACGGTCTCGATCAGATAATGAAGCCTACAGCCACGGCTCAGAAAACTGAGTAGATACAATTGATGCCGAGGGCGCTAGCAAGTAGCAAGTACTTCAGATAAATAGTCGCCATCACTCTGGGGTTGTGTGATTTGCCCACTCCTACCCATGAGGACATTCTCACTCACACAAGGTGCGGTTCGAGATCCTAACCAATACTCGGCAAGATCCCATGAGGAGAACAAAGCCTTCGGAATGCCATAGCGGTTCGTTCACTTATTGTTTTCGGTATCAACGCTAACTTTCATCGGAGCCGAGACACTTCAAAAGCTCTTCTCCATGTCGTTTTAGCCGCCTACCCACCAGTCTCATGATGGCTGGTGTTGCAAAACACCGAACAGTGGGAACCGCAGGTTTTCTAACTAAACTCAACGTTATGAAATTGCGTATATATTCTTTTATTGTAATCCGGGCGTTTTGTCTGCTCTCACTACCACCAGTTTGCCAAGGTCAAATCCTCGATCCCTCGACTGATAGCGGCTCATCTCCATGGAATGGAATTATTGCAAAAGGCGGTCCTGTTAAATTAGCACTTGCCTCCGATGATGCCCCTGAGGTTTTCCGCGCAGTCAAAGCCGCGGAAAACGTAATTGAGAATTTAACCGGGGCGCTTGTAATGGTTAAGGATCAGAGAGAAAAAGTGTCGACTCTCCGCAATTCCTACGAAGCCAAGCTGGAAACATCCACAGCCCAAATTGCGTCACGATACTCCTCCCTGGTGAAGGATCTGAAGAACAGAGAGGAAAGTTGTCAGGAAGTGGAATCCAGAATCAACTCTGAGATTGGTGAGCTTCGTTCCGCGCTGGATTCCGCGCGCGCCCGACCAGAAGTCAAAGCGCTACTAGACACTGATGCAGTAAACAAGAGGGTGGATGCGACTTTGGAGAAATTACGCAAGAGCAATGCGGCTTTAGACGAGATTATCAAGGGACGCTAGGCGCGAATAAACACCCCAAATTTTTGCGTTTCTAACTCTGTGAGGGGGTCTTTTTCTCGGCACCGAATTCGCTGGCTGGGTCCATCTCTGTTACTTATTACGTTTGGATTCCTCGCATCTGTCTCCTTCACGTACTTAGGGGATCAAGTCCTCTTTTTCGCAGGCACGGGTTTGTGCGCCATTATTGTGGCGAACGGGCTGTCCGTAATCCTCGCGGCGAGACTATCAAGAGGACGATTACCTGAGAGCATAGATGTCGAAGCGGGTGCTGTACGGCAAATCGTATGGCCAAGATGGATTCTATTTCTGCCGAGTGCGCACCTACGGACGGAGTGGATTAAACCGACAGGACAAGCGGAGTTCCGCGGCAATCTCGAAATTGTGAGTTTTAGTAGACGTGGACGCCGTGACTTCATTCGTAGGCAGATACAAGTAGAGGACTGGCTGGGGATGTGGTCGATTGTCTTCGAGGAGGAGCTTCCCGTAAAAGTAAGCGTGCGACCGCCTCGCTGGATGCCTTTGGGCCCTCCCTTCAGATTGAAATATACAAATGGAGAGGGAGAAGATTTTGAAGGATCCAGTGCGGGGGCGTTGGTTGACTATCGAGCGTACCAGCCAGGAGATCCAATGAACCGAATCGTCTGGACGCTTTTGGCGAGGACAGGTCAGTTGCATACTCGAACCGCCGAGTTGTGCGCCTCCCCAATGATTGGGATATTTCTCCTATCTTCCGCACAAGATGAGGCTGCGGCAGCGTTTGCTTGGCATCTTACGGGCTGTGACGGTTGTTCTGATCGCTCTGAGCTTGGTGACAATTGGGTTTTCGGAACCAGTCACGAATTTTCGCAGTTATCATCAAACTCCATTGGGCAGGCCGCCTTTTCTGGCGATACGCAAACGGTGCGGGCACAAATTATCGCGTCGGGGGAATGTGAAAAACTTATGTCTCCTGCTGCGGTGACAGATAGCGTCAACGCATTTCTGGGGATGGTTGGATCCCGCCTGTCGACGCTCGTTGTTCTCATGGGAGAGGATGTATCTAATTTCGATGCTAGTAATTTACCAAGCTGCTGTTGCTTTCGCATCTCGCAAGGTACCGATCAATCTGGCAAAAAGGGGACCCGATGGCTAGAAGTGATGTCATAACTATCTCAGATGATTGCCTATCTGGAATGGCACGGGGATTTGCATGGAATATCGCGATTTGCTCCGTTCTATATGCTGGAGTTAACGACTGCCCAACCTTAGCCGGAACCAGTTCCGGTACAATTTTGGGGAGTCTTGTCGCCTTAATTATCTGCAAACGAGTGCAGGGATGGCCGCTAGCGAGCATCGCTATTGTGAGTTTTGCGTCTTTGCTCCTTGTGGAAAAGTGGAGGGAAGCATTAAGCTTCACCGGAATTCAAAATGCCCTTGCGGGAAGTTGGTTCATCGCCACCTTTAGTGCGGTGGTTGGCTTTGAGATTCTTCACCGTAAGCACGCGTTGTGGCGAATTACACAAACTATCCTGTTTTTTTTCGCTAGCGCTCAATTTTTATCGCCTCATCGCCTCGGTCGAATCGAACGGCCATACTGGTTTCACGAGCGGTTATTCGAAGCCGCGATTCCGGTTAAGTTTCTCTGGGTTTCTGCGGGAGGCTGCATACTTTTATTGGGCCTGCTTCTATTGCGTCCCTCTTCGGCATGTCCCGTCCATGTATCCCCAAGACGCTTCGCTGTAGGTGCTTGTCTATTGATCGTACTATTCACTCTTCTTTCAACATGGCATCCACCTTACTCACCCCTATTGCCACCGCAATCCGCTCAAACACAATCTTTTAATTCATCGCCACCTCCACCTGCTGCGGAGAGAATTGCTTTAGTAAAGTTCGGTGAATTTTATCGCCCCAATACATTAACTGATGGGGCTTATTTATTTCATTTTACTCCAAAAGAAAGTCCTCCAACAGGACTGGTTGAAAAGGATTCTCCGAGCGATTCCGCGGAGGCCAATGGGGTGAACACCCTCGTTCTCACATTCTCTGCAAATAACGCCATTCCGCTCTTATTCGGGTATCAAACTGTTAAAGAATCAGCAGCACCCAATGATCGGTTTAAAAAGGCATGGGAAGTGTATTCGGCGTTTCCGAGGGGCAGAAAGGACCACAAGGAACTGCTTACAGCGCCACTTGATCGGGACTTAACGAGTCTTGAAAATTTAATGTGGACTCGGCTTCTTAAATGTAAGGAAACTCCCGTTCAGAATGGAGTGGAGTCAGTCAGAAAGGCGCTTGAGAGGAGCGGAAAACTCTCTGAGAAAGCGGCAATCGAGGACGGCATCTGGAACCTCATGGGGTTTCTCGAGAAGAACACTACTGGCTCTGCTAGGAATTTCGCTACTGCAGCCAGCGCCATGCTCGAGGCATTGGGCGTAGAAGCGCGTGTGGTCGAAGGACTACGTTACGACCCTGGTTCACAAAGCGCATTTCGCTTCAAAGAGACCATTTTGCTGACAGAGGCGCATCGCACCTTTTGGACGGAGTGGCGCGTTTTGCCAGGCGATTGGACGCCTTTGGTTATTCATCCCCAGACCGTATTAGACGACGGCGCTGCCTTACAGTCTGATGATGATTTTGAGAATCTCATGGATAGAGAGTTAGCCTCCAAAGAGCGCAAATCTGAATTGACCAGTAATAAAATAGATGAACTCGGATTAACTGGTGTCATTTTGTGCATTATTTGTTTTTCCGCAATGGCTCTAGTGGATATGTCGGTTTTTTTCCTAACAACTGAACCGGAGGCTTTTGTAATGCGTTGGATGCTCCGTTTATTGTTTGTTCTGGGCTGGAAACGAAAGCCAGGTGAGAGGTGGAAGAAATTTGAGGATCGTCTTTCATTCTCCCTGCCTCGGGCTGCGTCTATTTTCCGAGAGGTTCGTGAGGCCCTTGAATCAAGCCGATGGGTGAGTGAAAGGTGTGTAAGTTCGCGCAAATCCTTAATGGGTGCTACGCTCCGTTTTATTTGCGCGATCTCGTGTGTGCGCGGCATAAATAAAACAAAGGGATTAGACGGTAGCTTCAAAAATATATGAATTTAACAGCGCAAAACGATGTACCTCTTTCTCGAGTGTGGGAGATCTATCAAATTATGAAGCAGCATATCGCCTCTCGAGTCTTTGGACGCGAGACCGATTGGAACGCTGAGATTTATGGCGATGCTGGATTTAGCACGATTCAATTGATTTTGACGGCAATACTATCAGGAGGACATGTTTTGCTTCAAGATTACCCAGGGTCCGGCAAAACTTATCTCGCTAAGCAACTGGCCGATTGTATCATAGCGGACGAGCTGGGACAGGCCATATCGTGTGAGGAGTACCATCGAATACAGTGTGTCCCCGACCTTTTGACCACGGACATTACCGGTTACAATAGCTTTGAACGCGTGGGAGGTGAGACGATCTTCAGGCCGGGGCCTATTTTCGCGTGTTTCTTATTGGTGGACGAGATTAACCGGACGACTCCCAAAGTGCAGTCAGCTCTTCTGGAAGCTATGGCAGAGCGTCAAGTGACCGTTGAGAAAAGAACTTATGTTTTGAGCGGAGCTTTTTTTGTGATCGCAACGCAGAATCCTTTGGATAAAATTGGGACGTTCCAGCTGCCGAGTGCCTCTCTTGATCGGTTTTTATTTAAGCGTACCATGGAGCCAATTTCGGACGAGGATAACATAAGAGTAATCCTTGGGGTTCACAACGATCAGCGTCTGGACGAGTGGCGAAAAAGGGGAAAAGGGCGTAAGATCATACAAAAACAGGAGAACATATATCCATTCCGGAAAATAAAGATTACCGAGCTTATCGCGGCCAAAAAATCCGTGTCTGAGAGGGTCCGTTTGACCTTGCCCACTATCGAAAAACTTCTTTGCTTAGCGGATCAAGTTGGTAAAGCGTGTCTTAAGCCGCAGTTCGGGACCGATATTCAGTTTGTAGAAGGCAGTCAGATCTCTTCGCGAACGCTCAAGATGCTGGCTGAGACGCTCAAGGTTGTGGCTTTAATTCGGAGGGGAGAAGCGTGGGAGCAAAGCGGCCTAAATCCCCAACAAGTCGCGGAGAGGCTCGACGAAGGTACTCTGGAAACGAACCCAGGGCAAATGAGGGAAATTGTCGCGGATGTGCTTCGGCACCGTGTTTTCCCGAAGACGCCTGTCAACGACAAGTCACTGGAAGAATACCTTGTTCAACTTGCGGACGAGGCAGCTTATGAAAGGCCGTAGATCTCTCGTTGATCGCCCTACCCCGTCGGGGGTGTTTTTGCTAATCGTAGCATGCATAGTGAGCTTTTTTGCGTCTCAATGCTATGCACTGAGCAACGAAGAGGCTGATTTATTGAAATTAGAACGCTCCACAATCGATCCGATCAGCATTAGGGGTGCGGCAGAAAAGGTTCTTCAGAAGTTTCCAGATTCGGTTGCTGCGCATGTCGTACTTTCGAAATTAGAGGAAGCTCGTGGACGTATGGACATGGCTCTGGTCGAGGCTAAACGCGCGAGAGTTGCCGGCAAATCCTTGCCTGTGGACAATGCGGACGATCAGCCATCGCTTCCCATAATCGCCCTATATAGGCTCGCTGAGGTCTATGGACATCTGAATCGCCCCAGTGAGCAGTTAGAAGTGCTTGAGGAATACGAGCGTCTCAATGGACACTTGTATGAAGTGCGGAGCGGGATCGAATTTTCTGCCGCTAGATTAAAGTTCACGGCCCTCATGAAGCTGGGTTGTTTTGCCACCGCAACCCAGTATTTGGATGCGATTGAAGCCCACCCGAGGAAGCTTGGATTGCTCACTAAACAAGATCAAATAGCTATGGATCGTGTCACGCTTGCCGGCCTGGCGCAGAGAGACTCGGAAAAGGCCTTTCTTTTGTCTATTGAGCTGGACGCGACTCTTCAGAAAAACGGTAGGCCCCTCGATGCAGGATATTCGGTGAACTTTGCTAAGTGGTCGGCGCGTCAACTCGACCTAACCCGAGCCCGTGTTTATTTGAAAGAGGCAACTGCAACGCTAAATCCGGAGACTCGGTTCAATCCCTTTCAGAAACTTGCTGAAATTGAGATGGCTTGCGGAAATTGGGACGCGGCGCAGAAACAAATCGGGAATGCTTGGAACTTATTGCAGGTTAAGACGCCAGCAGTGCGGCAGGAAATGCAGCGTTCTTTAAGGCTGACTGTATCTCGCTTCTACCTCCTTTATGGCTACCCAGACAAAGCGTTACTTCATTTGGAGAACTCTTACGCCGAACCACCGCGCATGCGGGATAGCTTGGACTCATCAACACGCTGGAAGGCAGAGGCAAGTTTCGCAAGCGCTGAAGCCTTTCAAGGGAATTTGGCGCTCTTTGGTACCCTTAGAACCCCATCGCACTCGAAGCCACTTGCGTGGATTGATGCAAGATTGTCTGTTTGGCTCGCAAAGCAAAAATGTGCCAATTTAATAGGCGCGACTTTTGCTGAGCCTGCCGCGCCGCAAAGTTGCGTATCTATCTTCGCATCCTTCTGGCCGGCTTGGTGGTTGGGTCTTCCAACTGTGTACGGCTCCCAGAGCTGTTCGAGGCTTATAGAAACTCTGGGTTTGGATCAGAGTCTAGTGTCTTACTTGCCAGCGCTGAAAGCGGTCGCGCTTGGGCCGGGAAAAAATGGCCGTTTGTTGGCAGCTGAAGCTCTTCAGGCTGTGCCCGCGTGGGATGCAGTAACTCGCGCACGAATGGAAAGAATAATTGCTGAGTCTGCGAAAAGTTCACCGGAGGCGCGCGCGCACTTTCTAGCGTGTTACCAATTACATCCGCCGAGTCTCATTGGTGCTAGGGTGCCGGTAAAGTTCGAGGGAGGGCCTGAGTTCAGCAACTTAAAAAATGCGCTGTTTTCCTCTCAAAGCTTGAAGAGCGCGGAAAGCGAATATGTTTTAATTTTGGACGTCCAAGAGTCTCAGGTTTCTTTAAAAACGCCAGAAGGGAAGTCTCTGCGGAATGCCCAATTAGAAATGGGCGAATCGGCAGAGGTCGATGCTGTCAACGTTCTACGTCTGATGTTTGCAGCAGAAGCGCCGTTGTCGGACCGGCAAATTTCATCGTTAGACGGCGGTGCGCTTGTCAAAGGAGCGGCATTGGAGAAGCTCTTTGAGCGGAAGTAAGGCAAATAAGAACTTTGTTCGTTGGGTTTAACGGTTCCGGAGTAACTATCGTTCGGTTCCAGATGTTTTTTCGCCGAATATTTTATATACACCGGACGACCCTAAAACTGTGAAAGTAACTCGGTTTGCCGAAATTTGTTCGGCCCCTGCGGTGTTGAAAAGACGCAGTTTGAATTGGGCTTGCACTTCCCATGTGTCTGCGGAAATCTCTACCGGCTCAGTAAAGTTTATCATTTCAACCTGAGCTTGAGGCCAACGATAGTACGCCACCTTTTTTGTCTCTCTGAGAGAGGATACAGGGACTTTTCGTCCCTCTTCGATTTCAACGCGCGGCGCGTAATCGGCAATAACTGAATCCAAATTGCGATCTGCCTCAGTCTGAATGTGGAGCTGAATAAAGTTTGTCACATCTGGCGCGACGTTTGATGCGGTATAGACCTGAGACTTTTTGCTTGAATTCGCAGGAGCAACGTTTTCGGGAAGGGTGCGAACCTCTCTGGGAATGCTTCGCCGATTCATGGCGGTAGGCTCAAGGCTAGGTTTGGATTTCGGGTCTGGCGGATTCAGGATTCCTTTCGTGAGCCTCAACTTCGCACTACTGCCTGCCTCATCAGCTCCAATTAAAGGAAGAGCTTTAACAAAGTCCTCTCGCACATCACTGAGTAGCTTAATTACATTTTCAATTTTCCCTGAGGCACTTTCTAACCGCCTTTCACATTCGGTGGCTTGATCTCGAAGCTGTTTTAGTCTGTCGCTGATTGTGACATTCGTGCCGTTTGTAGACTTTATTGAATTAAGTCCCGCCTCCGTTTCGATCCGATAATTTCCAGCGAGTTCAAGAGGGCCGCCAATAGCCTTAATTTGATCGCAGTTATATCGCAATTGCTTATTGGCTTCTGATAAACTCTCAAACAATTTCTCTGAGTCTACTGTCTGGCGAATGATGATGTTGCAGAGGCCTTCTACCCGGGTTGTTTCTATTTCGAGTTGCTGGATTCTATCCTTTAGACTTTCTCGAGGTGCGACTGGCCTGCTAATTTTATCTACTTCGGATGCAGTCGCACTCAGGTGCGTGCCTCCTGCTTCGATCAAGTAAAAGCACGCTACAACGAGCGAAAGCTGTTTTCCGAGTGCGGAGATTTTTGTTGGGAGCATGTTGTTCTGTTTAACCTGAGCTTAGCGTCTGGTGCCCGATTTTATTGCAGCATCGTGCGATTCAGGTTGCATTTTGTCAAACTTGGTTTAAGAGATGTGAGGGTTTTGCATGCTAGCGAGTCGCAAACCTCGGTCTCGGAGGCCCGAGGTCGATGACTCCGTGACTCCGTCCTTAAATCCGAGCCATTCGGGTGAGTATTAGTTGGGGGTAACTTCGCCTCATTTCTGACTGTTGGCGGAAACACTTGCGAGATGCGTTATGATGGATCTGATGACTCCGAAATGGGAGGTCCTCTTCCAGATCAAAAAGCGTCAGTGTCAAACCACTCTCCGCTCCGAATCTAACTCGGGTAGAAATATTTATAACGACTGCTCCGACAGAACTACTCGGCCATGAACTCTCAAAATCGAATTTCCCTCAAAATTTGTACCGCCTCTCTATTCATCTTTCTTAATGCGTTTGCTCCGGGTGCCCTTTTTGGACCAGACGCGTTTCTCTTGCTGGATGATATGCATGGGCTTCCTCGCGATGCCAAGGTTGATTGGCGCGGGATGGAAGTTGGGAAGCTGAGTAGGCTTGGCATGGAAAAGGGACGTCACAAGGTAGAACTTTCCATTGAGAAGCAATACCTCGAGAACATGCACGCCGACATTCGTTTTACCATCGATGAAACCGCGAGGGTCATTCATCTGGTGGGCGGGGCGGGAACGACTTATCCGGCTTTTGAAAAGGGTGCCGAAATTCTGGAGTCGCCGAGTGCGGGTGCGAAAGCCGCGGCGGCTGGGTTGCGTGTGGTGGAGGATGCCAAGGATGGAGTCAGTGGTTTTTTCAAGGGGCTGCGCGGTACAGTTCTGCCCGAGTCTCCGACCAAACCTTCAGAGCCCGCTGAAAATTCTGTTGACTGGAAAGAATGGATGCAAGGCGGAATCGACTTTTACGTATTGGGAACTCCAGAGGGAGTATCCAAGGGAGCCCCAATCATCTGGAAGGGAGGCGTGATCGGGCGCGTGACCGGCGTAACGACTCAAGATAAATTTCCAAAGTTGGAAGTGCGTCTCTTACCGGGCTACCGAGGTCAACTGCACGCTGACGTGAGGTTTGTGGTTGCGGGTGGCAACCCTGCCGGGATCCGGCTTGTAGGCGGAAATGACGAGGCCACGCCTCTTCTAACAAAAGGGGTCATAGTCCCGGCCCAAACACCATCGGAGGCTGGGGAGCGGGCAGGTACGGCTTTCCGCAACTGGCTTCAGAACGGAGGTGAGGCAGCGAAAGAATTGGGTCGCGCCATTAACGACAGGGAACTAATACGGGCGATAGAAGAGGAAATTCAGAACCAGCAAAGAAATGGCGTTCCAAAAGAAAAGACAAAATGAGCCCACCAAGCGAGGGCGACGCGGCTTGAGCCTTGCACCTTTGAGGACACTCGCGCGCTGTTGCCGTGATGAAGAGACCTAAAAACGGCAATTCTCTCAGATTCACAATCACACTCTCGTGCCCGTTCGCTGCGCTCGGGATCTATTGCTTTATTTACATGTCAGGATAATTGCCGGGTGCGCTTTTTGATTTTCCGAAGCAGCGCGCAGATGGGTGGAAAAGCTTTCGTGAGCGGCTGTCCAGAGGTGTTTGAGACACTCCGGTGAGGGAGAGAGAGTGGGACAAACACTCTGGCAAAATCAACGCGGAGGAACAAAAACGCTTTGCCGAAAACGTTTGGAAGGTCATTGTAGACTTGAGAGCGTCGATCTATCCCGATAGGATGCAGCGCGTGAGCGGTTAACCATCGCGTCGCCCGAGGCTGTGACAAAAACTGAGAGGGGCCCTCAGGAGCCACGAGACCGAGGGTCCGTAGTTTCAATGTGTGTGGAATGTGGCATGCTCCATCCGTGGCACGTTTTCTTTTTCTACTGCTCCTCTTCATAATTTGCGTTTTCCAATCACCGTCTGCTTTTGGGCAACAGTCGGAGCCTGCTCGACAAGCTGCCCTGAAGACGCTGAATACAGATTTATCTGAAGCGGCTCGTTTAGAAGCATTTGTATTACTTGAACAAGCCGGAGCTCTGGATTCCAAGCAGATTTCCCGCTCCCTTTGCGATACCGCGCCCGCTCTTCGTGCGGCAGCTTTGCGGGTGGGAGAAGGCTTTGTGAAAGAAGACACTGAACTCGAATTACGACTGATCGCACTCAACCACGACCGCTCGGCGCTGGTGCAGTTACAACTGTTGAAATCACTCCCGAATTTCTCTCATCCCACCGCTGGAACTGCTCTGAGAAAGGTTATCCAGACGCTGCTGAAATCACCCGACCCCTCCTACCGTTTGGCCGCTGAAGCCGCGGCGAAAACACTTCAGCCCGTCGCACCTTAATCTTTCAACTCAACTCCAGATGCACGATCCAATCGCCCTAGCCCTCGCCGAAGACCTCGGTAGCGGAGACGTCACTGTAGCGTTTTTTGTCGAAAAGCGTCCGGGCAAAGCACGGCTTTTCGCGAAAGAAAACGCCATCGTGGCGGGCGTCGAAACAGCGGCAGAAGTTTTTCACCGCGTCGATTCCACCACAAGGACGAGCATCATACGCCCGAGCGGTAGCCGCCTTAAAACGGGCGACACCGTGCTGGAAATAGAAGGTTCCCTTCCCTCGCTGCTTTCCGCCGAACGCGTAGCGCTGAACTTTCTCCAACACCTATCCGGCATAGCGACGCTTACCGCCCGTTTCGTCGCCGCCGTTTCCGGCACCAAGGCGCGCATTTTGGATACGCGCAAAACGGTTCCGTGCCTACGTTTGCTGGAAAAGGCCGCCGTCCTTTCAGGTGGTGGAACTAACCACCGCATGGGTCTTTATGACATGGCAATGGTGAAAGACAACCACCTTGCGGCGGGGACGACTCCGCAACAATTGCAGGCAGCGATCGACCGATTACGCAGCGAACGTCCCGGCGTGCGTGTCGAGTTGGAGGCGGACACCCTTGTACAGGTTGCACAGTTTTTGGAACTGCGCGGCGTGGACGTCATTCTGCTGGACAACATGCCGCCCGAGGCGATGCGCACGGCGGTGGACATGACAGCAAAACGCTCGCCACACGTGCTGCTGGAGGCTTCCGGTGGGGTGTCATTGGAGACGGTTGCCGCCATCGCAAATACGGGAGTCGATTTTATTTCAGTCGGAGCGCTAACGCATTCAGCCCGAGCGATAGATTTCTCGATGGAATTGCTCGGATGAACTTGCACAACGTTCGCTACTAAAACTTATGCTCACTGGTCATGTCACATGGCTTTACGCCTTCGATATCGCCCACGACATGCGGCGTGAGCCACTCAAAACGGTTCTCGGACGCCCCGTCGAGCCGTGGTTGCTGGCCACCGATCACCGCGTACCTCGCCAATCTTTCTTTCACCGCCCCCAGACCATACGGCTCCCACCTCTGGAAAGCGCTTTGCCTGGAGGCGGCAGCGGCAACCTAGAGCGCACGCTAAAAATTCTCCCAGTCGGCGGATTGTCTCTCGCGATCACTGCGCCGGTGTGTGTGGATTCTTTGAGCCAACTTGTCCCATGGCACGAGCCGCCCACTCTGGCGGCAGCCTCCGCGATGCGCAATTTAGCGCAAATGGTGGTCCAAGACATTCGAGAGCACCTCATTCAACCCATTGAATTTCCAGAAGAAACGGAGGCCTACACCGTGTTCCGTCTTGATCCGCCCACCGATCAGGACGCGGTGGTCTGGTTAGCGCAGCACCGCCGCGAAGTCGCCGCTCTACTGACTCAGGAGTTGGATGCGGAGCGGCTCTGTACCGAGGAAGTCGCAGAAACCACCTCCCGATATCTAGGGTACTACAAGGACGACATCCTGGTGGTGGACTGGGACGCGGCCCTCTTGCTGGATCGACCCGGCCCAGCCAGAGAAATTCTACATGTGCTGGAGCTCGCCAACCTCCAGTTGTGCGAGTTGGAAGCCTACGACCGCCTTCTCGACTCCGCAATGGAGCGTTCCTACACGGACTTGAGTCACCGGCGACAACGAAACGGGGCCTTGTTGCGGAAATTGGGAGAGCTGCGAATCGACCTCTCACGGCTTTCAGATGAACTGACCCACGCGGGTAAATTTCTGGGTGATTGGCATTTGGCTCGCGTGTATGAGGCGGCGTCGTCCCGCTTCCACTTGAGCGACTGGCAACGCGTGGTGGACGACAAATTGAAGACGCTCGATGACCTTTACCAGACGCTGAAACACGACCAGTTCAACCGGTGGCTCCTCATCCTCGAGTTGGTGGTCATTGTCATCCTCGTGCTGGAGGCGACCCTCGTCATCTACCCGCTTTTGCGCCGATAGCGCATACGGCTCAGTTTTTCACTCGCTCCAACCGCCTAACCAAGCACCGCAGCAAAGCTTGGCGACGCAACCTGCTTTGCGGCAGTACTACGCGCGATCCAACCACCACCTAGCACGGCATCGCCCGCGTAGCACACGGCTGCCTGCCCCGGAGTGACTGCGCGCTGCGGGATCCGGAGGCGCACCGTTGCGCAGCCGTTTGACTGCGGATGAATCGTCGCCTCAGCGGCAGGGTGCGCGTAGCGTATCTTGACGCTACACTCGAACGGAGCGCCGTCTTCGGCAAGTGGCGTGTTCCAGTGGCAATGATCCATCTCAAAAGATTCCACCACCAAGTCTTCCGCCTCTCCAACGATGACGCTCCGGCTTTCGGGATCGATGTCTATGACGTACATTGGCCTAGGCGAACCACCCGGCAATCCCTTGCGCTGGCCAATGGTGAACATTTCAATCCCGTCATGGTCGGCCAGTCGGTTGCCCGCCTTATCAAAAATTCCGCCAGCCTGAAACTTTACGTCTCCCAAATGACTTTTTAGAAAAGCTTTATAATCATTTCCAGGGACAAAACAGATTTCCTGGCTGTCGACTTTATCCGCCGTCTTGAGGCCGAGTTTACGCGCAATAGCACGAATTTCATGCTTCTCCATCCCGCCCAGCGGAAATAAGGAGCGACTCAACTGCTCCTGACGGAGACTAAACAGAAAGTAACTTTGATCCTTACGGGGATCCTTTCCTTTACGCAATACAGAACGACCAGGGTGATGGTCTACAATCGCGTAATGGCCTGTGGCAATGTACTCGGCGCCAATGGCCTTTGCCTTAGTCCACAGATTGCCAAACTTGACCTTCTCATTACACATGACGCAAGGATTGGGCGTACGTCCTGCCTGATATTCAGCGGTGAAATAATCAATGACCTGCCGCTCAAAAGCCTCCGCCTCGTCGACCACATAATGGGCCACTCCCAAAGCATGCGCCACCCCACGCGCATCCGCGATCGCCTGCGGACCGCAACACTTGTCCTC
>Ga0114967_10000736_pt1 | contig 28002 bp, 23 predicted proteins | sample M_130628_MF_Meta_FD_92639 | JGI IMG/M metagenome (GOLD analysis project Ga0114967, IMG submission 92639) | Freshwater microbial communities from Lake Montjoie, Canada to study carbon cycling - M_130628_MF_MetaG | ecosystem: Environmental > Aquatic > Freshwater > Lake | place: Lake Montjoie...
CTATACAGGCGGTACACGCGGTGTTCACTGTGACAGTACATGCGCCACTTTTCCATGTTCCAGCAGCACAAACGGTACAGGCTGTACAAGCTACCGCATTAGTGGTTGTACTGTAACTTGTTCCTGCCACACATGCCGTGCACGCCCTATTTACTGTAGTTGAGCAAGCAGTAGACGCATAGGTACCAGCAGCACAATTAGAACAAGCGGTGCAAGACGCAGCATTTGTCGTGGTGCTGTATGTGGATCCAGCGACACAAGAAGTGCACCCTGTGTTAACCAGAGCTGTACATAACGTCGCTCTATAAGTGCCAGCAGCACAAACAGAACATGCTGAACACACCCTGTTCGTCGTTACGGTACAGGCCGTGGATTGATAGGTAGTGCCTGCAATACACGCAGCAGCACAGGTTGTACAGGTCGCAGCATTGGTCGTGGTACTGAATGTGGATCCTGCGACACAAGCAGTGCATCCCGTGTTAGCAGTTGTTGTACAAGTCAAGGATCTATATGTTCCTGCTGCACATATAGTGCAGGCTGTGCAGGCTGCTGCATTTGTTGTAGTACTGTAACTTGTTCCTGCCACACATGCTGTACATACTTTATTTGCCGATACAGTACAGGCAGCACTAATATACGTGCCGGCGACACAGGTTGAGCAGGCAGTACAGCTAGCTGCGTTCGTTGTAGTACTATACGTGGATCCTGCCACACAGGCCGTACATACAGTATTGGCTAACGCAGTACAAGTCGCAGATCTGTATGTTCCAGCGGCACAAACAGAACATGACGAACACACCCTATTTGTCGTTACAGTACAGGCTGTAGACTGATAGGTGCTTCCTGCTACGCAAGCCACAGCACAAGTTGAACAACTCGCAGCATTCGTAGTGGTGCTATATGTAGATCCTGCTACACAAGAGGTACAGCCTGTGTTTGCGGTTGTTGTACAGGTCAAGGACCTATATGTTCCGGCAGCACACACAGTACATGCCGTACAACTTGCTGCATTTGTTGTAGTACTGTAACTCGTGCCAGCCACACATGCAGTGCACACCTTGTTTGCTGTCACAGTACAAGCAGTGCTAATATACGTACCAGCAGCACATGTACTGCATGTGCTACAGGCGGCAGCATTCGTCGTAGTGCTATAACTGGATCCTGCTATACAAGCTGTGCACCCTGTATTCGCTAAGGCAGTACATGTCGCGGTTCGGTAAGTTCCTGCGGCACATACACTGCATGCTGAACATACTCTGTTTGTTGACACTGTACAAGCTGTGGACTGATAGGTGGTTCCTGCGATACAAGCGGCAGCACAGGCTGTACAACTGGCTGCGTTAGTTGTGGTGCTAAAAGTGGATCCCGCTACACAAGCAGTACATCCTGCATTTGCAGTTGTTGTACATGCCAAGGAACGATATGTCCCAGCGGCACACACAGTACAGGCTGTACAGGCTGCAGCATTTGTCGTGGTGCTGTAACTTGTGCCAGCCACACATGCCGTGCATACCCTATTCACAGTGGTTGAGCACGCGCTGGATGCATAGGTACCAGCAGCACATGTTGTACACGTGGTACAGCTAGCAGCATTCGTGGTTGTACTATAACTTGTGCCGGCGACACAGGCTGTACACACAGTGTTTGCTAACGCAGTACAAGACGTAGATCTATACGTCCCCGCAGCACAAACCGTACATGCCGAGCATACTCTGTTTACTGTGGTTGAACAAGCGGTTGACTGATAGGTGGTTCCTGCAACACACGCAGCAGCACAGGCTGTACATGACGCAGCATTCGCCGTGGTGCTAAAAGTGGAGCCGGCTACACAAGAAGTACAAACCCTGTTAACGCTGGCACTACATGCCGTGGAAGCATAGGTGCCAGCAGCACAAGACGTACAGGTGGTACAAGTAGCTGTTCCAGATGTCGTTGTTTTATAGGTTCCTGCAGCACAAGCAAGACAGGTGGATCCTGAGCAGTATGTACCCGCAGCACAGGTAGCACAGGCGAGTTGCCTTCCAGATGAAGGATAATGTGGTTGGACGATATCCGTAGATGGCTCTAATACGAAAGAATCATTCAACAGGGTCTCTGTTTGAATTGGTGTTCTTGTGGGACTGACCTGTAGTAACCTTCTTCCTGCCACATGTCCAACCGGAGTATCATTATATAAAGAAACCGCCGTAGAATTATCCCCCCATTCTTGGATTATAGGCGAGTGACTAAATACCTGCGACACAACAAAGAATAAAATTGCAAGAAGTCTCATTCCATGTAAGTTTCTATTAGGGTCGCAGGGTTTAGACACGTTAGCATTTGTGGATGCACGATATGGATATTTTTATGGATATAAACTTGTCATAAAGTCCTTTGATTTCTTTCTCATTTCAAGATTTTATAGAAAATTCTTGATATGGGCTTCATACGATTTAGGATGCTTTTGAATATTTTAGAAAATTTTTGCGAGTGAATGCATCATTCTTTTGTGTTGATTCGGGTGTTGTTTTTGTAAAAGAAGAAACAATGTATGCCATTGTTGATCCTGAAGGATGTCCACACATATCCGTGCACAAAACTCCAAGTTTCAAACCGTCGTAATTCTTAACACACTGATCATAAGTTACACGAATGGTCCCTTTCGAAGATGTGGACATCCTGCATCCAGTTTAGAAAATAAGAAAAATAAACAAACGGTAAAAGCAGTAAAAGCAGTAAAAGCAGTAAAAGCAGTAAAAGCAGTAAAAGCAGTCCCTACATCTGCGATTATGCCTTCTTGCTCATGTACAATGATCCAAGAAGTGATAGAATCGAGGTGGCCGACGCAAAGAGAATGGCTGAAACTCCATTGGATGTGTGCATCATGGTGTGTAGAATTGTGGTGCAAATGGGACTTCCTGTTGTGATAAGCGACATCACATATCCGTAAAAAGTGGGATTTGCGCATACGTAGGCGTAAATATTTGCACTTACGAAATGCGCTGCGTGAAATCCAAGGTATGGAAGAAAGAAGGATACCAGCAATCCGTACAGAAAGGCGTAGGATGCAGTGAGAAAGGTTTGTTCGGTTAGCGGTGCTGCTTGCATGACTTCTGTGTCCATAGTGATTGATGCAGTTGAGAGTGCCATTGTTTGCTTCAATTTTCAAGAAAACAATAGAATACAAATTTTCTACTTGCGACGGCGTGTTGAATGGTGTTTTTTATTAGATCTACGACGTCTTGTCGAGTTACGACGTTTCGCTTCATCTGCGAGTGTGTAATATCCTGATTTTGATTTTGTTGGTTTACTTTGTACAGTAATCAAAAATCTCTTTCCCGTCTGTGATATTGAATGTTTGTCTGTCAAGGTAATAACTTTATCAGCTGGTTCAAGAACCAAAGAACCAGATTTAAAATTATCTTCATCAAGCGTGAATTTCTTACCCAACGATTTTTGTTTTAATGAAACAGGAGTTGGTGTCTTTACAGGACTAGAAGTTGCACTACCTGAAGTTGTAGATTTAAGAGGAGTTCCACCACCCCCAGAAGGTGGGCTTGTTATACTTATCTTACTTAATGAACTTGCGAGATTTGTAGGAGGAGGACCTCCACCCCCAGCACGTGGTATAGGAGCAGCACTTCCTCCACCACCCCCAGAAGGTGTACTTGCTGCACTCAGTGGACTTGCTAAAGTACTCGAAGCACGTGCTTTAAGAGGACTGGCAGTTCCTCCGCCCCCAGAAGGTGTGCTTGCTGCACTCATTAGACTTGCTGAACCACTTCCAAACGTATATGCTTTAAGAGGAGTGGCAGTTCCTCCGCCCCCAGAAGGTGTGCTTGCTGCACTCATCGGACTTGCTGAACTTGCGCTTAAACTCATCGGACTGTATGCCGAAATTGTGCTGGCTGGACTAAAAGTTGCACTTGCGCTTGCTGGACTGGAAGTTGCACTTGCGCTTGAAGCACTTTGTGCAGGATGGCCACACCCTGGATCACAGCGTAAATGAATAAACTGGCCTTGATCAATTCTAGCAAGAGTTCTATCAATATCACTTCTGGAAACACACTGAGATCTGGGAGTTCCAACTGCATCCCAAGAATGAGGACAGGATGAAATTACTAAATCTGCTACAGAATTGCCAGTACGGTAAAAATTTTTGTTTTTTAAGATAAAATCCTTTTGATAAGTTGTACTTGCGAATGGAGTACTTGTAGTACCATTATATAATTTGAAGCACTGGTTCTGAAATTCTATTCTTATTTTTGTAAGATCACTGAATTGTGAACTCAAAAAAGAATCTGATAACAAATAATAAAGTTGACGTAATTGTATAATTTGATCATGATGAATATACCAGTTCATTTGTCCTCTGACTTTGTCATATTTGTTTATATTTATCGATCCTTTATTGACATAATTTAGCCTACTTACAATTCGTGCTTCATAACAATTTAAAATTTGTTGACGCGCTTCCACAATATGACCTGACCCTATCATGGTGGTTAATTTGGTAGCCAAATCCTGATTTTTGGGTTCACAAAGACCTACACTTTTATGCCAATGTTCTGTTGGCATTGTATTAATTCCCACACTAGCTAGTAATTCTCTAGATGAACGCATCGCATCTATTCGTCCAACTTCATTTCCCACAAACGGAGCAGCTTCCACATAATTTGGGAGGGGACTCGATGATGGTGAGATACCAAATAATCTATGAGGAGCGTAAGGCGTTGGGTGTCGTCTTAATGGTGTTGTCTCCCACGCACTTGATTCGTCTGCAGAACTCGCAGAACTTGCAGAACTTGCAGAACTAGCAGAACTTGCTGAACTCGCAGGAGTCGCAGAACTTGCAGAAAATGCTTCTTTCTCCAGTAATCCTTTTGGTGTAGAAGCTGGCGCACTTGCTGAACTTGATAAAGTTGACGGTACGAATTCTGGTGCCGCGCTTGATAAAGTTGACGGTACGAATTCTGGTGCCGCGCTTGATAAAGTTGATGGAGCGGACACTGTTGACGCACTTATTGATGGAGCAGCTGCTGCTGTCACACTTATAGATGGACCAAGTGTTTGAGCTTTTTTCTGATTTCCAGACATCTTACTTTGTCCCAACAAAAAAACCCGGGCATCACCCTTAAAACCCATGAACAATCAGACGTTCGTCGGCTTCCGCCTTTGTCAAGATCCCTTGCGCAATCAACCACTCTTTCACAAGAGCGCGTTGATCTCCCTGTAGTTGTATAATGACACCATATTCCTTGTCTTCATCAATGGAGCCATTACAGTTGAACTCTTTCCGCATCGCCTTACATATGCGTTTTTCATCCAGATCAGTGTCTAAACCTTGAATCGTGGTGATAGATTTTTTACCATTTCGCTGCTGAATTCGTATATTGATCTTGGCTACGGCTTTTTGATCCGCAAATGGATCGAGGACATGTGCTGCAAGATTGTCAGAGGGTAGTTCCATTTTACTACCTTATGGAAGATATTTACAACTTCATTTTTTTGCGATCTATACCAAATCATGATGTTCAATAGGCCTCATATTGTCAATTGCCTCGAGAATTCTTCGACAAACATCTGGCGTTGTAACTTGTCGCTCCCCTGTTAAATCGGCTAATAACTGTTTCAAATCGTCCGTCCTAAATCCATATTGTCTATCAACATCAAAAATGTATCGCTTCATGTCACCGTACACATCTTGTGGTTTAGATGAATTTACAATCGAGCGATCATAATCCATAATTATAGGAAGAAACCCATCAATCGGAAGCGTACCATACTCTCGATAAGATATATCTCTTCGTCGAGATCGCACAAGAATCACATTGTGTAAATGTAGATCTTTGTGAACAAACTTTAAGTTTATAGAAGCAACGCATAAAGAAAGTACGACATGTTTTAGTATATTTTTAATCGTTAGAACGGACTCAGTCGTCCATCTATGTTTTTCAAATGATTTGCCTTTTAATTCAGGCATCACTATAATGTGTATAGGTTCCCCTGTGATAGCACATAAGGGTCTAGGAAGCGGATCAGTTCTCAAGCCTCGTAGATTATCCAAACAATGAAAGATACAATGATGAGACAAAAATGTGGGAAGCTCCAAGGATTCCAAAAATGTTCCTATGTCGTATTCTCTTTGTAAAATAGATGAACCCACTTTTACAACGACATTATGTTGTTGCAGATGTGAGTAAAATAAAGCATACTCTGGAGAATCGTGATTAATGCGAGACTCCAACCGCAACCAATCCCTTGTATCAGGCGTTTCAACTGTGATTCGATCTTGACAGGACACCTTAAATTTTGTAAACATATTTACATTTGACCGACTTGTAGCATCTTCAGGCCACATGCGTGTTGCCACGTGGTTCATTACTAGATAAGATGTTGATTTTGTCTAGACTGATATTGTGATTCGCAATAGCTTTACATTTATCAAGAAATTCAGTATGTGAGAAAGAAGCTTTCATCATATTACAGGGTTTACAACAAGGTCTGCAGTTTTCGTATGTATATTCGCGAACGGAGTTGTCCACACGGTCGATTCCGATTCCATCTGGATTGGAATAGCCACAAAGGTAACAAGGTTTATGAGTTATTTCCTTATATTGATCTTCGGTGAGATTGAGAGGAACGCCACGACGTTCGGAATCGTATTTGTATTTATTATAAGTTATTGATTTTTTAGGATAATAAGCCTTCCAAATTAAAGTGAATTCGTAAGAAGGTGGAGTATGTGTTGAAATTTGTTTCATTTTAGCTCGAAAGTAATCCAAATGATACACATGTTTTATCCGATTACACATTTCACAACACGGCAGACAGTTGCTCATCGAATAACCCTTTGAATTATTAACACGATCAATTCCATTGGCTTCTCCTTCTTTAAAGTGATTACAATGATAACAAGGTTGTACAACTAGATTGCTAAATTCATCCAAGGTAAGTTCAAACGCGTAAGACCGTTTATGAGCACTCATATAATACTGTTTGTAATGCCGTTCTGTATTCTTCATATTTTCAACCTTGTATGAACGAACCCTATCTTCACGTTTTGCATCGATAGTTCGCATTGTGTTTTGACATCCTTCACACCGAGTGCTTTCAGCACCACGAATAGTGTAAAATTTTTCATATTCTTTACCACACATCACGCATAATCGCTTTGTTGAGTCTGCTACAGACCGAATTCCATTTGCGATCTTTACTCGTTCATCATATCGTTCCTTTTCTTTTATACGATCTAATTCCAAACAAACATCACACCTTGCTTTCCCTTTCTCACATATTGTAAAACACCCTCGAGTTATATCACAATATCGAATCCCTTTTTCTTTTTCTTCGTCGTAATACTTGTCACGTTCGTGTTTCCCACAATAAGGCATACCGTCTGAGACCTTAAATCTACATCCCTTGTGCTTACATAATATCTGGCCTACTCTGTTCTTCGCCATGCACGGTGAACATGTCTTTACACCTTCCCTCACTTCATTATTACATCCACGAAAGAAATAACGACAGAACAATTTACCAACTGCCAAACCTTCATCGTAACTTCGATTTCGTTGATGTTTTCCACAGTATCCTCCTATCATTTCTTTTGGCTTGAATTTACATGAACTATATTTACATTGTTGAAGTTCCATTTGAAATGCAGGAAATTTCTAAAATTACAATTCAATTTTGACACCGGGTGAAACATTCAAATCTGCCTTTATTAAAAGCGGATTTGGGTAAACATTGTGAATTAGATATACACAATGTAACATAAACACACAACCACCGTGTGTTTAGTTGGAGTAAGCGAGCATTGCTACTGATGCGACTGCAGTCGGCACCCCTCAAATCTCTCCTCCATATGCTTAAGACGAACATATGAATTCCTATTTGAAGCCGTATCTCTACGTAGATTGGACTTTATTTTATGCGATTTTCATCGCCCACTGACATTAAGTCTCTGAACTGCATTCGTAGTTAGTTTCCTAACCTTAGAACTTGGCTGCGGATTGTCCCTACCCGTTTGATTCTTACCATACCCACAAGTTTCCCTGTGGTGTCACTAGACGGACCTTTCGGCTCTAGGACGGTACAAACAGTCTGACAGGAGTTTCCCGCAATTTGACAGTGTTGCTACTGAGTTTTTACACTCAGGTCTTATAACTAGCACTAACTTTTATTAGCACTCTTGGAAGCCGGACTTACTTAGTTACTGTAAGAAATACCTCCCATACCACTCATAATTCTTAAAACGTTATAGTTAACCGCATAGATACGGACCTGCGCAGAGAGAGTAGAGCCGACAGTGTTGTTGGAGAGGGTGAGGTTGAGGGTAGCATTGTCGATACGGGAGAAGTTGCAGGTGCCGCTGGGCTGGTGCTCCTCAGGCTTCAAGGCGAAGGAGTACACATTGATACCAACAGCGGGGATGTTGGTGTGGTGTTGGTAAGGCTGGACCAAGTTGAAGTACTTGCCCTCGCGCTCATCAAATCGATCGTGGCCGTTGAGCTGGATCTTGGCAGTCACAACAGGGTTGTAGCCCGCCAGGCCCTCAACACGGGTCACGGAGTAGCCAGACTCCAGCACAGAGCGATCCCACCAATCGGAGTAGTTGTTGCGCTGCTGGCCCTTGTAGGGGTTGATGGTGGCATCGGCGCAGTCTACGAAAGAATCACGTTGAACAACCCACACGAGCTCCTTGCAAGGGTGGTTGAAGTTCATCTTGATCTTGTTGGCAGAGGAGGTCACAGACTCACCGCCGGTGAACTGGAGCTGCTCAATCAGGTACTCGTGAGAGACCTGGGCGAAGCGTCGGCGCTCATCCGTGTCCAGGTAGATGTAGTCAACATACAGGGACGCAGAGACCAGGCCAGAGGTGGCCACACGGTCACGGATGGTGTGCTGGTAAGACGCAGAGGCGGAGGAGTAGTCGAAGCACAGATTGGCCAGCTGCTCGAACTCCAGCCAGATCTTGACCTCGTGGTACTGGAGGGCGATCAGGGGCAGAGCAAGACCAGGGTTGCGGCAGAACCAGAACTGCAGGGGAATGTACAGAGTGTACTCAGGGGCGCAAGAGGCAACCTCGTTGAGGGCGTTGGGCTCCGTGTTGTAGGTGCAGGCAGCATCGCAGCCCTCACCACCCTGGACGAGCAGGTTGACCAGCTCAGGCACGTTGCCAACCATCTCGGCATAACCGGCCTGCTTACCAGCCTCCTGGGTGAGCTCGTTCCAGATGTGGAGCCAGTCACCATAGTGCTTGTCGATCTGTTGGCCACCAATCTCAACATACACGTTGTTGATCAAGTTGTGACCGATCCAGTTCAACCACCTGAACTGAGCACCAGAGCCGTCAGAGGACTGGAGAGCAACCTGGGGCAGGGTGGCCTGGAGGTAGACACGGTGGATCAAGTCACCATTACGAGAGATGGTGCACTGAACCTTCTTGCCGAAGTTGGCAGTACCAGAGAAGGTCTGCTCGATGGCCTCCATGGCGAAGTTGGTGTGGCGACGGTAGACGACCTTGAAGAAGGTAATCTGAGGGTTACCGGTAAGGTAGATATCTTGTGCGCCGTAAGCGACGAGTTGCATTAAGCCTCCTGATCCCATGGTTTATATCCTGCCAAAAGAAAAAAATTTTGGCAACTCCGGGAGTTTTCCGAAAAATGACGGAAACACTCCGGGGACACCTCAACAACAAATAGACCGCACGTCACATTTCACCGCGTATCGGATTTCCCTATCATTTAAACATGTTTTTGATACAAGTGATTAGACAATGTCGCATGTGTCCCTGGATCAATTGTTGTGCAAGGAAGAAATTCCTGCGCAAACAAAAGTGGCAAAAGTGACTGAAAGTGTGAAAACACTTGAATCTCTTCATTCACAGCAACTTTCCACATTCGCCGAAGAAAAAACCAATCTTCCTGAGTTACGTGCAAAACTAAAGGCTATGAAACAAGAACTTGCAATTGCTGAACGAGATTACACCAGTCCCCACATCCTTGCTCAAGTCAATGACATCCAGACTCTTATGAGACATAGTCGCTTGGAAACACAGATTCAAGAATTAGAAACAAAAATTGCTGGTCTAGAAAGCGGAAGTACAGTCGCAGATTATTTTTTAAGAGTCGGTAACATTCTATTCTCATACACAGACGCACAAGAGCGTATTGCTGCAGGTGAGGCGCCTTATGATCCCAGCCCAACCAAGAAAAGCCGTGTGCCCTCCAACAGCGTCTGTGCGTACTTTACGACCACCCCTGAAGTTGATTCTGTCAACAAACTCACAGTTCAAGAGGTAAAAACGGCGAAAACTGCCACCAATCTTGACAACACCTTGGGCTTTAAAAGGGACAAAGCCCTTGAAACCTATATGCACGCCTTAGACCCCGATGGAACTGGAACCGACGTGGCCATCGCGAATAGTATGGCTGAAGACTTTGGAAACTGTCCTATCTGCGATACTGAGATGTACTTTAATGACACCTTTTTGGATTGTCCTCAGTGTGGACACCGCGACATGATTCTTGTGGATTCTGAGAAACCAAGTTACAAAGATCCTCCTCGCGAAATGTCCTATTATGCGTACAAGAAAATCAATCACTTGAATGAATGGTTGGCCCAGTTTCAAGCCAAGGAAACAACCGAAATATCGGTTGCTGTTCTGGATCAGATTAAGGCAGAACTTCGCAAGGAACGCATTACCGATATGAGCAAGGTCAAACCCTCCAAACTCAAGGAAGTGATTAAGAAGTTGAAACTTCACCGATGTTACGACCACGTGGCGCATATCTTGAATCGCTTAAATGGTGTCTCTGCTCCTGTACTTTCACGAGAAGTCGAAGAGAAACTCCGCTTCATGTTCAAGGAAATCCAGTTCTCCTTCGTCAAACACTGTCCTAAGAAACGCAGCAACTTCTTATCCTATTCCTTTGTTCTATACAAGTTCTGCGAACTCTTGGAACTTGATGAATACCTGCCCTGTTTTCCCCTCTTGAAAAGTCGTGAGAAACTGTATATGCAGGACAAGATTTGGCAAAAGATCTGTGAAGACATGTCGTGGGAGTTTATACGCACCGTCTAATTTCCACAGGGTGAATAGAATCTATGGCTGACATTACAGCGCCTCCCTTACTCATTCGGCCAAAAGCCACCGATAGAACCCTTCAGTTCTATTGGTATCCGCCTGCTAATATTGGTACAGGGGCTTCCTTCGTTTCCACTTACACAATCACATTGACCGATGCAAGTGGCGGATTTCCACCCCTTAGCACCCTCACAGTTAACACCCCCTTCTCAACGTACGCTGGATACACGACCGCTATTCTATCCTCCATGACGAATGGCATTAAATATACATACGGAATTACTGCGCAAAATGATCTCGGATATTCAAGTCCCACCACACTGTTTCGCCGTGTGGCCCCCGGCTTCAAACCACAACAAGTGGCGTCTGTAGCAGCATATCCACAATCTGACACATCGGTTCTCGTCACATGGGTATCCTCAGGTGTCGTAGCCACACCACCCATAGAATGGTTTGTTGCTAAAGCCATTAGTTCTAATGGCGGAGATCCGATTCTTGCACGCAGCCAGTATCCATATTTAAGCAATGTGCTGATTTCGTCCTTGAATGCAGCGTCGCCCTACAGATTTTACGTCTATGCAGTGAATGATCCTGGATATAGTATTCCCGTGTATACACCCTTTCAAACAATTCCGGCTGTAAATTCTACTGATTTGATTGTCTATTTATCTGTAGAATCCTATCCTGGATATGGCGCATGGCCTGATCGCAGTGGAAACAATTACAATGCTGTCATTGAAAATGGCACAGCGACCTTGAATGCTGCTGGAAACGGCCTTGTCCTCAACGGATCTACTAATTGGCGTTTTCCTCCCACAGGCTCCAATGGGATCGGGTCCTATTCTAATTTTACAACACAGGTGTGGTTCAAACAAACGGCAAATCAAACATCCAACGCAGCGATTGTTACAGAAACACTGTCAGGATCTACCATCAACATGGCCCTTTATTCTCCTAATGGGGGCAGTATTTACGCTGGTGGATTTTACAGCAGTTTGTCGTATATTGGCAAACCCTATACGTACGCAAATAACGAATGGCATAACATGGCAATCACATGGAATGGAACAAATCTCACAACCTACATTGATGGATATTCAATTGGGTCTTCCAATTACTCCGCAACAGCATCTTCTGCCTTGAACAAATACTATCGTATTGGTCGTGGATGGGATAGTTCTAACTATATTACGGGCGAAATCGGACAAGTGCTCATTTACGGACGTGCTTTATCCGGCGCAGAAGTGTTAGAAAATGTGTCATCCTACGCCTACAAATATCCCACTAACATTCAAAATGTTGCGCTATCCACTATACAGGCTGCAGACAGTTCCTTAACAATATCGTGGGAAGAAGTACCCGATACGGGGGATGTCACAGTTACTTTTTTCCAAACACCCACGAACAATGTCTTTACGGGTGGCAGCACGATCGCTGCGCCGTTCACGGTTGTATCTCCTTCTACAACGTTAACTCGGACGCTGCCCTTAACGCACAATTATTATTATTTTGGAACAGTGGGCCTTGTCGGTGGAACACAGTATTCCAGCGCAACCAACTATTATCCTTATCCCGTATTGTCCACAGCCACCATGCAGAATATCACCTTGTATTCAGCGAATATGCGTGTTAACTACACTATGAATGGATATCTCAGTACCAGTGCGCAATTCTATTCTAACACCGATGACACGTCTATTGGCCGCACAGCTCTTAGTTCTCTTGTGTATACGGGTCCTGGTGTAAGTTCTGTAACGTTGTCAACAAACAATTACCCCCTGCTTCCTAAGATCTGGTATAGTGCAGAAGTTACCATCCTGGATTCCGGCACTGTCATTACTGCATCCTCGTTACAAGTATCAAGTCCCACCTATTCTCCTTTTTTCCTCAGCACCTTGGTACCAAGTGCAACCTCTCTTACAGCAAAATGGACATCCACTCCTCCTTATCCTGCCGAGGTCCAGTTCTATGTGGCTAATTCGGCGAATCCTACCGGTGTCTTTAGTACCTTGGGACCTCTTTTACACGCAAATAGCAGCATTTCATCCATCACATATAACACCACAATTAGCACGGGATCATACTATTTTGCGGGGATTGCGTATTCGACTGGCACCATCAGCACCTTTACCTCCTCTCTCTTAGCGCCTAATTCTTTGAGCAATGTGACTATTTCCTCGTTGACCTACGAAGCTAATTCACTAACAGGCTTCTTCCGTGTGTCGCCGCCGGCAAATGTATCCTTAGATTTTTACAGCAATGCGACAGCCACTGTGACGGGCGGCACCTTGCTCAGCACGGTCACGGTTCTCTCGGGGGCCGCTTCCAACGCCACTGTCAAGATTCAGCCCAACACAGGTATTTACTACTATACCGTGGGACGTACAACCGGCCAACCCAATATTACAAGTCCCAGTGCGACACAGGGTCTCAACCCTTTTTCCTCGCTTTCATTGAGTTCACTCACAGCCTATGCAACCTCTCTTACAGCCAACTGGTTTGTTGCATATAATTCATCTATAACGCTATCCTTCTTTTCCACAAATGTCTTGACAGCGACGGGAGGCGGATTAATCAGTACCATCGTTACCGACAATGGAACAAGTAGTCTCACGATAGGCGTACAGCCTTATCCCTCCACACTCTATTATATAAGAGGAACCTACACCGGTCAACCAACGATCTCAACCGTTAGTTCTATTGCGATGCCATCTCCTATTACGAATGTGCTCCTAGATCAAATGACCATCAATAGCACAGACTTTGCTTCTTCTTGGACGGCCGCTCCTGCAACCGCCGTAACTGTTCGATATTATTCTACAACCTCTTCTGCCATCCCTGGAACTCGAAATCTGATCGGATCCGCACAGTCTGTAGCCTCTAATGTAAGCACCAATTCTTTGTCTCCAGCGCAAGCACCTCTTGCGGCCGTCTATTATTACGTCGGTGTGACACCTGCTTTAGGTCCAGAAGTGCTGTCTCCCACTGCGGTTCAACTCGTGGATCCTTTTCCTTCGAATCTCAAAGGCAGTATCCAATTTACAGGGGGCTACCTGTCGCTCACCAGTAACTGGACATTGCCCATTTACGGCGATCCATTTACGATTGAAATGTTTATTAGCACGACACTGCCACTGGCAACATCACCCAAGACAAACACCTTCACCAATTGGGGCGATCCTGATAATTACAATGCCATAAATTCGTTTGAGATTCAAAAAACGTCAGGCAACGATTACTACTTAGTGAGTCTTGCCAACCAACGACCAACAGGCAATATCTCTGCCTTAGTTCCCACAGTCGTAGATGGTGGATGGCACCACATAGTTGCACAGGGATTGAATAGCACCTATTCTTTGTATTACGATGGTAAATTTGCTGGTTCAAGAGACGTTGGAAACTACAGCACGCTTTCCACCTTTAATAACTTTACAGTCGGTGGTTATGGTACTACAACCACTTTTAATGGATTGATTGCCAGTCTTCGTATTGTCAACGGTATAAATGTATATTCTGGCTCAAATACAAGCAACGCCAATTTCACTGTTCCAACACAACCCTTGACAGCAACACAGGGATCTAACACCAACATCCTGGCGATTACCGGCGTGAATCAAAACACAGAACCTCAGTATAGTTCCTTCCCCATAGGATCTATGAAAATTAATCCAGGAGGTGGCGCACGCTACATTAAGACCTTAACAGCAACTCCCACCTTTGGCACTGGAAACTGGACCTACGAAACCTTTATATACTTGACCAATAACAACAATCAAGAACTGATTGCAGCCATTAATGATGATGGAACAACTAACATCTATTCACAATTGCGTATCCAAAAGAACAATGATGGCGATTCTAATTTTATTCAATTGCTATCCATGCCTACACCAAACAGTGGATGGGGAAGTAGCAATTCCTTCAACGTGGCAGTCGGTCCTTCTTTGTCCTTAAATACATGGTATCACTTGGCCGCTGTACGAAATGGAAATGATATAACGTGGTACAACAACGGTGTGAGCACCTTCTCCTTTACAACTTCCACAAGTGGATACATCTTGCCTAGTCCTTCCTATACAACCTTGGGAGGTGCCTTCGGAAATCAAGACTTTAATTACACCGGTGCTATGGCAAACATGCGATTGACAACAGGAACAGCAGTATACACCAGCAATTTTACACCCCCTTCCACAAATCTAACAGTTCAAGCCAACACTACCTTCCTCTTGCTAACCTCCAGTCCTGCAACCCTTCTAACAGATGCAACCTCAAACTACAGTTTTAGATCCTCAGCAGATGCAGTGCTCACCTACAACGGGCTTTTTCCTCCTGTGCATTTCAGCACAAACAATAACTACACATCCTTGCTCCTGGACACATATTACAATACTCCTTACACAGATAAAAGCAGTAATGCGTACACAATGGGTACGAACAACACATCCAATGGAACTGTTGTGGCGTCTCCTGCAAATCCCTTTGGACCCACCATCTATCCTCTTCGTGTTCCTGATGCACCTACAAACGTCGTGGGAACTCCTGGAACAGGTCAAGTAGTCGTCACATGGTCTCTGCCCTTGTCGAACGGCGGTGCTGTCATAACATCTTACACCATTACTGCTGTCGGCGGTGCGAGTTTCACTGTGTCTGGAGCCTCTGTCACAACATACACCTTCACAGGACTTACAAATGGTACCGCCTATACCTTTACAGTGTACGCCACGAATTCTGTTGGCAATTCTCCTGTGTCCGCAGCATCTTCGGCAGTTACGCCTCGTGCTATAGCGGATGCACCCACGAGTCTTGTGGCTACACACGGAAACACAACTGCTTCCATTGCATTTACACCAGGATCTACAAATGGGGGTACTCTTTCGAATTACAAATATTCGACCGATGGTGGAACCAACTTTACGGCCTTCTCGCCGGCTCAAACATCCAGTCCTGTATCGATTACAGGACTTACGAATGGTACAACTTACAGCGTGAAATTGAAGGCTGTGACAGAGGTGGGAGATGGTACAGCATCTGCTGCCGTATCGGTAACACCCTCAACCGTATCTGGAGCACCCACAAGTGTTTCAGGAACGCACGGAAATACACAAGTGGCTCTCACCTGGTCCGCACCCTCCAGCACGGGTGGAGCGGCGATTGACTATTACACTGCGTATTACAGCACCGATGGTACTAATTATACAACCTTTGGTTCCACGTTTTCTAGCACGAGTGGCACTGTGACGGGTCTTACAAATGGAACTGCCTATACCTTCAAAATCACAGCCCACAATCTCAATGGCAATTCCGCCTTATCCACAGCATCGTCTGCCGTCACGCCCTCGACCGTGCCTGGTGCGCCCACCGATCTACAAGGAACCTTTGGAGATGCGCAAGTGGCTCTCACCTGGACTGCCCCTTCCAATACAGGCGGGGCGACTATCAGTTCCTACACCGTCGCTTACACCACCGACAATGTGGTCTCCACACTCTTCTCTCCTTCTTTTACGACTACCAGTGGTACTGTGACAGGGCTTACAAACGGTGTCGGCACCTTCTTCTTCGTCTACGGCACAAATCTCAACGGCAATTCCCCCTATTCTGCAGAAACCTCATCGATTGTGCCGCTTATGACCTGGAATCCGGCAATGAAAGGTGTTGATGTCGTGATTTCATCCGATGGTACCCAACTGTCCCAACAGTTTGGGTATCGCCAATCGGCGCTGGGAAAACACTTGGTATCATCTGGTGAGAAGGTCATGTACAGTGTTGAAATCAAGGATGTGGGACCATCACAAACTATGACCCTTGGATGGGGCACCTCCACCATGCATTACAATGGTAATCTTAATGCTTATGATGGATATCCAGGAACAGATGACCAAAGTATTGGCGTTGATATCAGTGGCAACTTCTTTTACAATGGCGCAATTCAAGTCTCAAGTCTCACAACCTATGGAACTGTTGGCGACATTGTAGATGTGGCACTTCATGATGGTGTCGGATGGTGGATCCGTGTAAACGGTAGCAATTGGAACAACGATCCTACAGCCAATCCAGCAACTGATACAGGTGGATTATTTGTATCCTCTCTTACAAATCTGTATCCTGCTGGGAACCCAGCAGGAGGAGGACGTGCAGATGGCGCACTTCAACTCATCTCACGCGCATCTTCCAATATTCCATCCGGATACACATTCTTGTAAGAAAAAAACAACGCCTAGGATAGAATCACCATGCACATCTTGATGACCCTGTTTACAGCAGCCCTGTTTTTTGTGCTGACCCCCCACATCCTGGTGAGCATCCCGGCGCACGGCAGCAAGTACGTGGTCGCAGCGACCCATGCACTTCTCTTTGCACTGATCTACCACCTGACCCACAAAGCCTTTTACGTCATGGTATATGGCGAGGGCTTCGAGACTCCTTTCAATCCTATGTACATGGCCAGTGGCCCCTGCTCGGGCGAAGGCGGACAAACCGCCGTCGGATGCAATAATGGCTCTCAATAAACATTTTGCTTGAAACTCACTGAGTTCCATACAAAATTAGTAATTTGGTTGTAAATATGCACACGTGCAGCCAGATTGACCGATGTTAACTGTATTCGAGGTTCCGGCCAAAGTACAGGTCGCACAAGGGGTGCGGAACCCGCCAGCAGGTGCGTTGAAACTAAGATCACCAGCAATTGCATACCCCTGTCGTCGCAAGGTTGTAAAACTCTCGATGTGATTAGTCGTATCCAACACACTTATAGACCCTCTCCCGGCAAAGGCCTTGCGTTCAGCAGTGGTTACGCCAGCGTCCTTCGCTGTGCCACCGGGTACAACAGCAGGAACCAACTGCTGTGCCAAGGTCGAAGGGCAGCAGACACCATTTGTATTAGTCTCTGTCCAAAGAGTGGTTGTATACAGTCCAATGCTGCTCACGTTTCCCACCTGTGTTAACGCCGCTTTGGCCGACAGCGGTGCAAAACCATTCGCCTTCTTCTTCTTCAAATACTCGTAATTGCTCAAGGGTTGTGAAAGACTCGGTGTTTGTTTGCAATAAGGACTCCATTGCTTCGGATCATTGTTCGGCGCAGGAGAACACCCGGTCGGCACATATCTAGGAATGTATGCTGCTGTTAATGGACCGCCCCAACCTGGACAACGACAACTCATTTGCTATGGGGATTCAAAAAAAATTATTGCGCACATTCACTATTCACACTAGTAAGTTTAATACAAAGCAGCGACTCCGAAGCAACTGATTGCCACTTAATTGTGCACGCCAAGGTACCAGTTACTGTAGGATTGGCGCTATCACTTACATCTTCGTGATGTCCCACGGTAATCGGACACTTCAAATCCTGACACAATGGTTTTGACTCCGAAAGCACCGGGATTCCATTTAAGGTGCACGAGTATTTGACCAAGCCGTCTGTAATTTCGGCAGGCACATCGTATGACACTTTCAAAGTAGAATTGGCACCATTGGGTGTAAGACTCAAGGAATCAATCTGAAAGACAGACTTCGAATCGCAATTCGCAACCGTCGGGGCAACAGCAAAAACAGGCAAAACGTTGAAAATTGACAACAGCAACAAGGCAGATCGAACAAGCATTCTTTCTACTTCAACCTAAAATTATGTGGATGGATTTACCGATCATAAAACAAGTAATAGTGTTTACATATACGTTTCGTATCTTTCCCTTTCCTCTTGTATTGGATATGATGATCCGAGAACCTAGTGCCTTAGCGAAAAAAATTATAGCAGTTAAATACGGATTATTTCTTGTTCTCGCCTATGCAATAACGTCCTCATGGTTTCTATCTCCCTTTCTTGCTTATGGATTTATGGAAGTGATTCTTCGAATCTTGTTCTCATTTACAGTTTAGTCTAAACATAGTATTGAAATCTACAAACAGAATGAAAATTGCGCTTGTTTTATCCGGCCAACTTCGCACCTTTCATCACCCTGCTGTGCTTACATCTCTTCGCAGATTTATAGGACAATTTATTGAATGCGATATATTTTTGTCCTTGTGGGATAAAGTGGGATTTTCATACAGCCACGGAGAGGGCAAGATAACATGCAACGCAACAGACCCTGTCATTGCGGAACAGATTCAAACTGCTCTTCCCAACGTGAAAGGAATTCACATTGAACGAGAATCCGATTGGCTTCCAACAATCCCCGCAAAATACAAAGCAATCTACGCGGAAGGATTTCGATGGGCTGGAATGAACATTAAGGGAACTGTGGTGCCGCAATTGTACAAAATATGGGACGGGAATCGATTAAAATCGGAGTATGAAAAAACCCACGGATTTGTGTATGATCTTGTCATACGATCAAGGCCCGACAATCTATATTTATCTGACATCAAATCAAAATACCTCTCTGATCTGTCTAAAATCTACGCCATCAATTGTCCAGGAACCTTTTATCCAGATCGAATTTATGATATCTTTTTCTTTTCAAACAGTGCGAACATGGACGCATTAACAGATGCATACAATCACTTACACGAATTAGAATTTCATCCTTTTTTCAACGGTCTTCATCCTCGGGATGCGTGTCGTATTCTTAGAGTACAAGCACTAAATGTAAATATTCCTGTTGTCGATATGGATCACGATGTGTGTACCGTATTTCGTGAACCTTGAACTGCGTTGCACAAACAATCTAAACCCCCTTTACTTTGTTAGACAAGAGTCATGAATGTTTTCTGTGGACCGATGAGCAAACTCATCGTAGACTGCATTTTAGAAAGCAATAATGCTGGAAATAGACCTATCGCACTAATTCCCAGTCGTCGTCAAGTTGACGCTGAAGGAGGCTATGTCAATGACTGGACAACTGCTGCATTTGCGTCCTATGTGAAAACACGATCCCCGATAACGCTATTGGAACGAGATCACGGAGGTCCAGGACAAGGCTATGGGTTTGAAGACAAGTATCTAGAATCCTTTGTCGAAGATTGCAAGTATTTCGATCTTATTCACATCGATCCTTGGAAGCAATTTCCAAAATATGAGGATGGACTTGCCGAAACGATTCGTCTCCTAGAGTTTTGTTATGTACAGAATCCCACTATCCGATACGAAATTGGCACCGAAGAAGGCATACGTCCTTTTACTGTTGAAGAAGTGGATCGATTGGCAACCGATGTGAAACGAAGCGTGCTTCCAGAAGTCTTTGCACAAATTCAGTATCTTGTGATTCAATGTGGCACCAAATTGTGCAGTCATGAAAATATCGGTGTCTTTGATGCAGACCTCTGTTCTCAAATGCTTGCTGTAACCGAGAAGCATGGACTCAAAGCGAAGGAACACAATGGAGATTGGATTAGCACCTTCGTAAAACGAGCCAAGAAGGATCTCGGTTTACAAAACATCAATATCGCCCCTGAACTAGGCACCTTGGAAACCACTGTACTCTTGGATCAATTAAATGAAGAAGACACCGAGACCTTCTTTCAACTATGTTTTGCTTCCAATCGCTGGTGCAAATGGGTGTCGGCAGACTTTCGACCTCATGAACAAAAACGAGATCTCATGCTGATTTGTGGTCATTATCTATTTAGTCATCCAGATGTCATTTCAATGAAAGCACGCTATCCCCACATTGAATCTCGCATCTGTGAAGCCATTCGCACTCGTTTGACGGAATATCTTTCAGTCTAAATACTATTGTTGTGTTTCACACAGAATGGACCCTCCCAAGACAATTTTTTGTGACATTGATGGCACTCTTGTGGAACACAAAGGAGATATTGTAAAAAATGCCAATGAACCATCCGTTATCCTTGACAACGTGTTAGAATCCCTCAAACAGTGGGATAAGAACAATTATCGACTTATTCTAACAACAGGTCGAAAGGAGTCCTTACGAGAATCAACCACTGCACAGTTGTTAAAAGCGGGTGTGATCTTTGACGACTTGATTATGGGACTGCCCAACGGGGATCGTATTCTCATTAATGATCGAAAACCTCACGGATCTCGCAACACAGCATATGCTATCAACGTTGTGCGAAACAAAGGGCTCGCGAACGTAGATCTTACAAGTCCGCTCGTTACGACTGCTGCGCTTCCGATTGGAACTCATATCGACAAACCTTGGGGCTATGAAGAACTTATAGAGTGTAATGATTCCTATGTGGTCAAAAAACTGTTTATGAAAGCCGGTCACAAGTGCAGTCTTCAGTATCATGAATTGAAACGTGAAACCATCACGGTCTTCTCTGGCACTCTTAGGATTACGATAGGCCCCTCGATAGAAAGATTGACATCAAAAGATTATACAGCCGGTGAATCGGTTACAATTCCTCCTTATGTGATTCATCGCATGGAAGGTGTAGAAGATTCGTTGTATTACGAAACCTCTACAAATCAATTATGGGATGTTGTGCGACTCGAAGATTCTTATGGTCGTGTCTAAATGGCCAAGTGAAGATTCAACTTTCCAAAGTAAAATAGAAACTGTCGCAATTTCCCATCATACAAAGGTGCCATGTTTAACCAGATAATAGCAGTAAGAATCTGTATTTTTCGGCCATCGTAGCCCTTTTCTCTTATGAATGAATCGTACTCTGACAATTGATTCACAAGCACAAAATTACACTTAATGTCCACAAACGCCGAATCTCCTGCTTTTGTAATCTCATATAAATTATTCGTTATATTTTTATGATTTAGAAAGATGTTATGACGTAACTTAGCCAAGTCGTAATACATATCTCCATAATGAAGACTGTTGCCAAATTCATGTCGCCAATCTAACAATACAAACTCATTCTTATCAGACATCATGATATTGTCCAAAATGAAATCACCATGATACCGAGAAAATTCATCTGTATACAAGGCCGTGAAATCAAGACGCTCCAGCAGGCTATCCAATGTCCCAACAGTCAGTCCATTGATCTTTGTGCATTCATCTGTTCGATCAAGTCCTGCGACTCTCTGCATTGTCTTATCGTAATAAAACTGTTTGCAGATATCTATATGGGTTGGATTCTTTGTCTTATCTGTCCAAAGAGCCACTTCGGCCCACTCCAATAACTGTTTCACCTGTCCATACGTCTTTGATTCGGATAACAAGACTCCCTTCACGTATTCCATTTGAATGAAATTTGATTTCGTTCCCACAATGATTGGAGTACAAGGTCGCAGTTCAACACCACGGAGTTCTCGCTGTTTGTTGACGCGTGGATCTGATTGAAACTTAATCACTGTATTGTTTATAAAACAGAGCGATTCATTGCTCTTTTCCAATAAAGACACGCTTGAAGGATACTGTTGTCTTGCTTCCGTGTAACTGTCGATGTTTCCAGTATCACAAAAATCGTGTAGAACTATGTAACGGAACTGTAATCCATCCGACATCATCGCGATCATGCTATCCGTATCGCCCAAGGATCCATTCAAGGGTGCTTCTTTATAAATGCGTTCCAAATGTGACCAAAAAGCCTTGTAATCCCGAATGAAGGAAATTCCTGTATAAATATAATCGTGCAGATACCCTTTTTTATTCAGTTTCATCACTCTCGGCCCATCCACTGAAATTCCTGTATATTGGTGACAATCCGCCTTCTTCACAACATACAAGGTATTTTCATGATGGGGTTCGATCACATCCTTTGTAATGGAATCACAACAGTGAAAGATAAAAGGTGATTGAAGGACCTCCTTTGCTTGTAGCATAGAATAGGCTTGACTTGATCCTGGACCTTCAAAGTTATCCACCTTTACAAAGGTGAAATTATGTGTGGGGTACGCTAACTCCAAAAAATCCTGTACGTGTTGTCCAAAGTAGCCAATGCTTACAACAAATTGTGAAGAAACTGGATACTTGTTCACAATGTGACAAATAGAATACATATCCCCCAAGGGCACAAGAGACTTGTTTGTATGCTGGGTGAGATCCCCCAACCGACTTCCAATCCCACTCGTGGTGATAAAAATCGGAACCATATACTTTATTCTGGTGTCTTCCTTCTTAGATAGATCTAAAGTTGAACCAATAAACTAAGTAGACATGACCTCTCCTACAATTCTCGGATTTGATATGGGAATTCGCAATCTGGCCTATTGTTTGATTCGACATTCAGGTACAGATCGAACCATTCTCGCATGGGACAATATCGACTTGTTAGCAGGAGGCGAATCTGCTCAGACAGCAAAACAATGTTCGGCCTGTACTTCCCCTGCGTGCTGGATCAACAAAGACGGTGTCAAATGGTGTAAGGGTTGTGTCGCCGGCCAACCAAGGAAACGCGCCTGTGTCCCGAAACCCTCGCATCCTTGTGTACCTTGCGCTCTTACAGTGAAACCGTTGCGCTTATTGGCAGCAGCCGCAGGAGTTACCGATGCAAAGAAGGCGAACAAGGAGACACTTGTGGAATGGGTCTCCCAACGCTATCTCCTTCCTTGGAAACCAGTGAAAGCAGCAAGCGCTTCCCTCACAGATATACGAAAGGCGATGGATCGCTGGCTCACCCCCATGCTTCCCACCTTCGCTCAAGCGACGCTCATTCGACTTGAAAATCAACCCGTGATGAAGGGCCCTACAATGAAATCGGTTCAAATCATATTGTTCACCTTGCTCGGACATCGTTTGGAAACAGAACACGGTTGGACAGGAACGATAGACTTTGTGCACGCAGGAACGAAATCCAAAGATGTGGTCAAAGAGGTTGTAGATCTCAGTGGAGCCACGGCAAGCGAACGAACGGCTGCCGAAGGAGTTGCTTACAGAAATCGAAAGAAGTCCGCTGAAACGGATGTGGCAGCTCTGCTTTCAACAAAGCCCGAATGGCTCCGTTTTTTTACAACAAAGGCTAAGAAAAGCGATTTGGCCGATGCGTTTTTGATGGCATCCAGATGAATCTGCGGTTGTCTGCTTAAAACGGTGTCGCTTATCAAACAAGAGAGAACATGTCCGGTCAAACTATTCAACTCGGTGGTGATAGTTCCAATGACCTTGGAGCTATGGAAATCACAAACCTTGACGATTTTGATCTCAATCTGCTGGGGAACCAACGAAAAGTCTCCGGCGCTTCATCACCTCCTTCTTCCTCCTCTATTGGATTGAGTTCTGATAATGGTGTCGAGTTTGTGAACTTAGAAGATACAAATGTCAGTTTTAATGTACGGCCCACCCCTGTCAACGACACCATCCAAATCTTGAGAGACGGACCTATGGCACCTCAAGAACCCACACTCGTTTTGAATTCATCTGCATTTTCTGCTCCCCCGCCACCTCCTGCTGCGACTGCTCCTCCTGCTCCTGCTAAATCATGGTTCTCCCTCCCTAGTTTGAGTGCGACGGCTCCCGCGAAAGAATCCGGCGGTCTCATGTCTGGACTCTCCTCCATGTTTGGAGGTTCTGATTCAAAACAGGTGGATTCCGCTCCTGCTTCAGAGCCCATTCGCACCTATTTGACACCTGAACAGGAGTCTGCTAAGAAGGCCGAAGCGCTGACACTCTTGGAGCGTATGGATCGCAAGGGCGTCGGTGGAACCAAGATGTCTGCCGCTAACTCCCTCGAAGACATTCAGGCCGAGGTGGCCAAGCGTAAGGACTCCAAGGGACTCGAGGCTAGCATTCGCTTTCAACGCTCCATGCTGACAACGGTGACCAGTGGTATGGAATTCTTGAATAGTCGTTACGATCCTCTCGGCGTCCATTTGGACGGCTGGAGCGAGCAGGTGAACGAGAATGTCGAAGATTACGATGAGATCTTTGAGGAACTGTATGACAAGTACAAGGACAAGAGCAAGGTGGCTCCTGAGGTACGTCTCATTATGTCACTGGGTCTGTCCGCTGCGATGTGCCACGTAACAAACACCATGTTCAAGTCAAAGATGCCTGGAATGGACGACATTCTTCGTAACAATCCCGATTTGGCCAAGCAGTTTGCGAAGGCTGCAGCAACAGAGGCCGTGGGCCCTGGCTTCGCCAACTTTATGGGACTTGGGGGCAGCCAGAAGCAGCAGCAGCAAAGGCCTATGAGTTCAGCACCTCCTCCTCATCAGCCTTCCTACGGTCCTGTGGATATGGATATAGGAATGTCTCCTCAAATGTCTGCACCTATGGGCGGAATGCGCGGACCTCCCGTGGAAGTAAAGGATCCTCGTGGCGGCATTCCCTTGTCAGCCCCTACCGCACGTCGCGAAATGACAGGTCCCAACATGGATGACATCTTACAGACTCTCCAGCGAAATGGTGATGGTGTAAATCGTGTTGTCCCTCCTACAGCCGACTTCGAAGAGTCTCAGAGTGTTGGAAGCGCCTATACCACGGAAACGATGCGACGTGACGGGATTTCAGCACGCAAGCGAAGGGCTCAGACCGCACAGCCTACCGGTGGATCTCTTACACTGAATGTATAACAATGTCTCCTCATATGAATAATTCATATGTAGAGAATTTCTGACTACGTCTATCCAAACAATTTCTTGACATTTTCATTGTATTGTGCGGCATCTTTTTCCAAATCGTGTCCACACCATTGAGGAATCATACAGTAAGGGCTGTGTTCGTTGGCAGCAACCCATAAGATGAAAAACACTACAAAGGTCCCTACAACTGCAACTACAAAGTTACGAGTCGCAATGAAGAGTACAGCGAAAAGCAGAAAAGGTCGCATTACGGGCCATTGTAGAAACGCCTCCTGTTTCTTCGTTAATTCCAAGGATAAAAATCGTCCGCCCAAGTTCATTAAGAGGTAGAACGCACCAATGATGTAAGGGTTTGCACTCATCATCATCAAGGTTTGAGATACCACATCCGCAGTTGCCATAGGCGCTATAGCAGCCGCAGTTGCTACTGTTACACCCGCTGTGGTAGCAATCGGGTTACTCTGAATTGTTTGTACAGGGTGAGTGATTGCTGTGATCATATTATTCGGTACACCCATCGAGGACGCCGGAGTTAAGTTAAGCGCTCGTTTTACCATCCTACCCGTTACAGAGAAAATGACGACAGCAGGTGGACGTCTGCAACCCAGAAAAAGACCACAAGCAATGCTAAAAGTCCCAACGCTGGGTGACGAGTGCCGAGCGCTACCACAGCAGCTCCTGCAATGAATCGTAAAGCCGGATGACGTGCAGCAGAATGAATTCCGTGCGCATAAGGTTTCTTAAATTCAAGAGAAAATCCGACAAGCAAGGCTACAAGGATTACACCAAGAACGATATCAACAGTCCCAACATCCATTCCTATCCTTTCTTCCTACTTTTGTTCGTGTAAGCACACTTTGTGAGTTTACACAAGATCTCTAACACCACGTCTGTTCACTACGTAGTTCCAGCCGACGTACCGCCTTGCGCCGACGCCGCCCCCACCGCCGCTGTAGCATCTTGCTTCGTTTGGATCCCCTTCGGATCTTCTTTTAACACTTCCTCGACGTACCAACGTTTCTTGTTCTCCACTTCGTCTACATAAAAACCATTCAGAAAGCCCTCTGTAGCCACTGTTTTCATAGACCAAGCCGATAATAGAAAAAATAAGAACGCAAAGCCGAGATGAGGGATTCCAATCTGTATAGATGCTACGCCCAATAAGGCTATCAGAAAAAACATTGCCGGGTGTTGGACAAGGGATGCAAAAGGAAGACGATTTGCAACAGCTCCGCCAAATACGAGCAGGGCTGATAAAACCCATGAAGCAGGTGGGATTAATCCAAGAACATTGGCACTGGGACTCATTGCTGGGTTCATACTCCTTGTAATGGGTTGTGATAGTTTGCGAGGATGGTACTCGGATCCATATCCTTTCGAATGGAAAGTCCGGGACCAAAAAATTGCTCGCCCATGTTTAAGGCGAAATAGACGCCTTTTTTATAGTCATTTTGGATGTATTTTAAAAGGGTCTTGTGTGCCTGAATTGCATCCGCGTCTGACGGGGTTGGATTCGCAGCCTCTTTCAGTGCTTGTAACTTATCAGCGGGGATGTCGGGAGTCGGAGTATCAGAACCCTTATTGTCAAACCCTTCCTTTGTACTCATTCCTGCTTCTGCAAAGCGATCTAGCGCAGATCGAAAGGCAAACACGCCCGCAATCACAAATATGGGTAAAAACAACCATTCAATGACACGCATTCTTATTATGGTTTCTGTCTTTAGTTATAACGGTTGTACGATATTATAAAATATTGTAAAAGGAGATCTAAAAATAGACATATTTATTATTGGGTCCACCTGTATTGGGATATTCTGGTTCAACATATGTTTTAAATCCAAAATCATACACAGGAATTATGTTCCAAGCCATAAATCCATTAGACACTTTTGGAAAAAGTTTTTGTATATACAACTCCTGATGCTCTTTAGAAATTTCACTAAAACAATAATTACTAATTAAAAACGACTTTTCAGAATCAACTCTTTCACCATATGTAGTACCATCTACAAATTCAATAGGAAGAGCCGGATTCACAATACTTAAATACAACTTCTGTAGACGAATTATGTTTGGCAAATCGCAAATTTTATAAGAATTAATAATAATACCATATTTTGAAGAAAAGTGATGAAGGGCCAGACAGAGACCCCCATAACCACCTCCTACTTCAATTACATTCGCGGTTATGTGATTAGAATTTTTCATGTGACTAAGAATTAAATGTGCGTGAAATATGTAACGAAGACTTGTCGCAGACACCGGAACATGTAAAATATCATATTTATATTTATTTGGATTACCAATGCTGTCATTAAGACCACAAAATTTCAATACATCTTCTTTAGAAATATTTGTTAAAGAAAATATACATTCTAAATATTGCTGTCCTTGATTTTGTGTCACATGCTCAAGTATCATAGAGTAGTGTTTATTAGACTTGAATCCAGTCAAATTTTTACTATCGCAAATAGAACCTACATAATCACTATATGGAGTATAATCGATTTCCATGTTGTCAATACTAGTACTTGAAGCATAA
>Ga0114967_10000737_pt1 | contig 27959 bp, 40 predicted proteins | sample M_130628_MF_Meta_FD_92639 | JGI IMG/M metagenome (GOLD analysis project Ga0114967, IMG submission 92639) | Freshwater microbial communities from Lake Montjoie, Canada to study carbon cycling - M_130628_MF_MetaG | ecosystem: Environmental > Aquatic > Freshwater > Lake | place: Lake Montjoie...
CGGCGTGCCGTGGCTGAACTCTCCAATGACGATTTTGCGCGACGGGTTCTTCGCCCACACGTTCTGCGCGAACGCCTTCTCGTACTCGAACCGCCGCCTCATCTCGTCAGGCGAGCCATATCCAATCCAGTCACCTTCATTCGCACAGGTCGTCCACATGTTGCCTGGAATGTCCATCAGCCCAGCGCCAGCGTGATCGGCCAGGAATTTAGGGTCAGGAGCATGCTCGAACCAGAAGCGCGCGGTGATGATCGCGTCGGGATATTGACGAGATGCCACAATCGCCGCCATCAGGTTATCCATGAACAACACGCTGCGACAGCCGCGCGCGAGTGCGTCCATGCCAGCGTTGCCGTCGTTCAGGCAGTTCACACCGAGCAGATATTTTGCGTGCTTCCAGTCGCTCACTGGCGGCACAACTGGCTGAGGAACGACGGGCTGTGGAACTACTGGCGTCGTCGTCGTGATCCACTGCCATCCATCAGCGCGTACGTAACCATCGCCAACACGGACATTGCCAGCAGTGACGCTGATACGCCCCCACTGCATTTTGTCGAGTCCATGAACCATTGACAACACCTCGAACTCTGCGCCTGATTGCAGCACATATCCAGTTGCGGTGGAGGATGAAACACCAGGTGCCGATCTCACGTTCCACGAGCTGCTTCCTATTCGAGCGCGTCCCGATGTCTGTGGCATAGATGATTCTCCTTTCAACGTAACTCTGCATGGTGTGATGGACGACCAGCGCTGCGTGTTGCGTTCCGCATTGTCCAGCACATATTTGCTGCTCGTCATATTCGCGCCACCGTTACCATGGAACAGCGGGTCGTGATACGTGGTGTCTGACAGACGAACGATCCAATGCCCGAAGTCTCCGTTTGCCTGGTAGCGATGCTGCAAACTCCGGTAGTCCACCAGGGCGATATACGGGTATTCAGCGCTGGTCGTCGTGCGCAGCTGGATACCGACGTAATCACCCATCGCAAGCAAATCGCGCTGCGTGGTGCCATCCTGTGGCGGATCAAAGCGCATCGATAGCTCAGTCACAGTTGCGCCGTTGGCTATTTCTGGCTTCGACGATCCGCACAGCATCGCGATACACGCAGGCCCGCAGTCATTACCGCGCGGAGCGTTGTCGAGCTGATTGACATAGGGCACGTTCATACAAATGCCTCCTGCGTAGCGCGCTCTCGCGTCCAATGCTCCAGCCGCGCGCGTGCGATTCGCGCGTAGTCAGCTTCGCGCTCCACGCCGACGACGGTGTGCCATCCTGCGAGCGCGGCTCCGATGCACTCCGATCCACTGCCAGCGAATGGAACGAGGATCCTCGATTCGACGTGCTGAGGTGGAAGAATCAGCGCTGCGAGATATTGCGTGAGCGCGAGAGGCTTTACCGTCGGATGGTAATTGGCCCTTGGGATTGTCGGAGGCAGCCCAGCCTCAGCGCGCTTCCGGGAGCCTTCTCCGTATTGATTCCCGGGCTTCGTTGAGTCACGACCGCTCGTCTCGTCAACGTTACCGACACTAGCGACGCGAACCTCAAATCCATCCATCCCCTCTTCTCTCTCGCGCTTCCCAGCCTTCGCGCAGTAGAAGAATCGCGCGGCGTCTCCGAGGACTTCCGCCGTCTCATCGCTGCCGTCGTAGATGATGTTCGCTGGCCAGCGGCCAAGTAATTCTAAAGGGTGATATGTATTCCCGCCGACGCGACTTTCCTTGCCAATTGATACACTCTGAATTGCTTTTCCGTTTGCGCGGGAATTCGCAAAACCAGTAGCAGCAGCAGCAGCATCAGCATCAGCCTTATTTGCCCAGCTCACCCTCGCCCCGTCGATGTTCAAAGCGCCAGTGCCGTGCTCCAACGCATTCTGCGCCACGGTGCCTTCGAGCGGGTTCCTCGCGACGATGACAGGCTCCCACGCAGGCTTCAGCGCTGTGCCGTAGCCCTGCCATGCGCGAGCAGCGTCTGTAGCAGGCTCTCCCCCAGCTACCTCATGGTACCCGAGCAGTCTCGACTTCTCGATCCACGGATATGAAACCATATTGCCCGAAAAAGTGCCGGATTTTTCTGCTCTCGGCTTCATCCGTATTGTTTCCCGTTCCGCCCCAGCCTCTCGGTCAATCGCCTTGCTCACGTCGTGAGACTTCGGGAATCCTGTGCCGTAGAGCCACCCGAGCGTATCGCGAATTTCGAAGCCTGCGTCCTCGATGGCTACCGCGATCCTGTGGAAAGTCCTGGTGCCACCGAACGCCAGCAGATGCGCGCCGGGTGCGAGGAGCGATCGAATTGCAAGCCACGTCTCAGCGCGAAACGACACGCCGCGCGAATCCCACGACTTGTTCATGAACCCCAGCTCATACGGAGGATCGCAGAGCACGGCGTGAAATTTCGGCCCGTGATAGTGCGCTGCGAAGCGCATGATGTCGCCGTTCACGATTCGATGCATCAGTCGTCCTTCCGTAGACGATCGATTTCGCGCACGAGAGAGTCGAGCTGGCTGGAAATGCGCATGATTGTTTGCGACAGGTCGTCCAGCTTCGCCAGCACTTTTTCTTCGCGCGCCATCAGTCGCTCCTCACGCTTGTTGCTCGTGATGAGCGTGTACATGAGCAGCGTGGCGAACATCGCAGGGATGCCGCCATTCGTCAAAAGCTGAATGATGGAAGGATCACCCATTATTGACCAGCTCTTTTGCTGAACCATGCGTAATCTGCTGGATCAGAATTGATACACCGGTGATGACGATCTGGATGTAAGGAGAATATGCTTGCAGCGCTTCCGGGTGTGCGCTGAACGAATCATGCGCTGCCATCGCACATACTGCGATCAGGATAGCGATCGTCATTGCAATCGACTGCTTGCCATTTGGCGAAAGATTCTGGAAGCCTGAAAGGCGCTCCAGCACGAATGCAGATACCACACTAACGCCAGCTCCACTCAGCCACACCAGAATTCCGATAATGTCCATATCCCCTCCAATTCGCAGCTTTTGCCGCCGTCAACAATTAGAGGCATTATGCACTAGAAATATGTAGTGTGTGGAAAAAGAGAACAGCCCACACCAGGAGGGATGTGGGCTGCGCGCTCAGCAAGCGCATTTACAAGGAACCGACAAAGAAAACACACACTAACAACAAACGACAAGCTAACAACAAACGACCGCCTTACGAACGGGATTGTAACACCATCGCCGCCAATGTCAATACAGATCGTAGTTCATGGTTACGATTCCTGCTTTGGTTTCATGCTTTTGAAGGAACAACGCGAATTTATCTGAGTCGTCAAACAGTGCATATGTAAGTGTGATTGCTGCATGATCGTCGATCTCAGCAGAAAACACGATCTGCGAGTAGCGCACTCTCCCTCCTGGTCGTTTGCACTCAATCAGCAGCGTGTGCCCAGACTTGAAAGCGATTACGTCGGGGATACCGATCAGATCGCCAGTGACTGCGTTACGCTGGCTGATCTCACGCACCATCCATCCATGCCAGCGCAGGCGATGGACGATGGCATCCTGCACATCGCGCTCAGAAATCCGTAATGGATTTTTCATCAAAATGGAACGTCTTCAGTCGATGACTGATTGCCGCCTTGACTTGCAGCTGGTGATTCGTTCGCAGAAAGAAACTTCACGGTGTTTGCGATGATCTCGAACGACGTGCCAGATTTCCCAGCCTTGTCCACAAAAATCTTCGGCCCGCCAGTTGCTGCGTCAACGCCCATGCGACCTTCTACGAACACCATCTTACCCTTGGCGAGGTATGTATTGCACGCCTCAGCCTGCTTGCCGAAGATGGTAACGCGGAACCACGTCGTTTCCTTGACGCGTTCAGTGCCCTTCATGAACGATCTGTCAGTGGCGATACTGAATGATGTTACCGGGTCACCGTTGGCCATGTAGCGCATCTCAGGATCGCGTCCAAGTCGTCCGATTACAGTAATGCTCTGATACATGTGTTCTCCTAGATGGAAGCGTCCACGTTGCGCGAGCGCGTCGCTTCATACACGCCCTTGATGAATTCATCGATTCGAGCGAGCATGCTGAAGCCGTCGCGCATGTCACGCACCTTGCCAGTCAAGCCCTCTGCTCGCAACCGACGGTAAATCGTCGAGCGCGACACGCCCTGCGCCTGCGCCATGTCGTCGGCATTTCCGCCGTGCTGTTTCGCCAGTGCAAGCAGCGCCTCGGATTCTGGCGTGCGTGACGCTGTGCGCCAGGCTTCCTGCGCGGCGCGAAACTCGGCCCGCAGCGCGGACAGATGCGCAGAATCAACGGATACGATTTGCTGATACATTTGTTCTCCTAGATTAGAGCGGTCACCGGTGAATCCTGCTGATCCTGATATTTGCCGCCACGATCCGCGTATGTCGTTTTCGGACGCTGGTCGAGGGGCATGAACACAAGCTGCGCGATTCCTTCTTCGGTGTAGACGCGAATTGGCAGCTGTCCAACGTTGCTGAGTTCAAGCGTGATGTGCCCACGCCACCCAGCTTCGATCGGCGTCGCGTTGACAAGCAGTCCGCAGCGCGCATACGTTGACTTTCCGATGCATAGCGCCATCACGTCGTCTGGCATGTCGATGTGTTCGAGCGTGGCGCCGAGCACGCATTCACCAGGTCGCAACTCAAAGAATCGTTTGTGGGGATCGAAGGTAAACACGTCGTCCCATTGCTTTTCATCTTGAAATTTAGGATCAATGGTTGCCTTGCCGAAAAAACTTTGCGCCTTGAACTGGCGCGCCAAACGAACGTCATAGCCATTGCACGATGTGCCGTAGCTGATTACTTTTTTGAATGTTTCATCGATGCGCACCTGCTGCGCCAGGAATGGCGTAATGCGTTCGCTCATTCTTTCTATAATTGTTTTGTCAGACCAGACCATATTCCCCCTGAAGTTTTTTTTCATCTTTGGCGGCTTGACGTTTTGCGCGCAAATGATTTGCAGCACGTTCTCTGGTTTCAGCAAGGCCGCGTTCGTAATAACCAATTCCCATACGCTTTGAGATTTCCTTGATTATATTTTCTGTCCTGATGATTTTGCTGACAGGAATTTTGATTTTTTGTTTTTCAATCTCGATTGTTGCGATGCCGTTGCTGATCTGCGTAATGCATCCAGCATCGCTGGTTTCGATCAGGCGCTCATTGCCATCAATGACCATGTATCGAGCGCTCATTACGATTACGCGCGCGCCGACATCGCACAGCTCAGTAATAGTTTTGACGCGCAAGCGATGCAGTATGTAATCTCTGCATTCTTCGCTGCAGCAGTCTGAGATGGCGGCAGTGCGCTCGATCTCAATTCTACAGGCTTTGCACTTGATTGTTTTTGAAATCTTGATCGCAGGTTGCGGTGGTGGCACTGGTGCCAGCGATGACACAACGATTAACTTGCGCTGATCAGCGCGCATCAACCTCACCCGGTTAACTTCGCGTTTTCTGTAACATTCCCGCGAACATACAGATATGTTTGATTTCTCACTTGCCAAAAATTTATTTTGGCAGACCGTGCATTCGCGGTCTACCATGTTTTTTTTCTGACGCTTCAGCCGAAGATTTCGCGCGTCAGAACATTGAGCTGAACATGTCATCGTCAGCGGATGCCGCTTTTTAAACTCCTTCTGGCACTCGCTGCAATGCGTCACAAAAGCCACGAATTTGCTTAGCCGAAGTTTTTCGTACGATTGTTTTTTTAGCCTGTAGGTGTGCATTTTTGCGCATTCTGCGCTACATGTGACCTGGTAATGATCGGTCACGTACTCAGATTCGCAGACCTTGCAAATGCGCGTTTTCATTTGTTGGCTGTGCGTGGCGGCGTCTTCCTCGTTTGCTTTGCGTATCTCAGCTGCGCGCTCTCTATCCGCGTAGATGGCTGCCCTTGTACACGCAGCACAGCGTATCTGGTGGACGTGATTCCGCTTAAAGCCATTCCCGCACACTGGACAGGCTGGAAGAGGCTTAGTGGCCTTGGTTTGCGTTTTCAAGCAGTCTCTGCACTGCGTCTGATACTGATTGCTGCGCAGGAATGCCTTGCTGCACTGCGCGCACGCGATTGCGCGCGCCTTGAATTTTGCCAGCTGCTTGGCGTATGTGTCTTTCAGCAGATGGTGGCGCGCTGCCTCGACTTGCTTTTCGCGGGTGCTGCTGCATGCAGCCGAGCAGCACAGTTGCCGAGAATTCCGCGGAACGAAATTTGTTTCGCAGATGATGCAGCGTTTCGCAAAAAATACCTGGCGCATCAGAAGCCCCCTTCGTCGTATCTGATCAGGTTCTGCGCCGAATAATGTTTCCTGCGGCATTCGGCGCTGCAAGTTTTTTGGTTCTTCGCGTATTTGTTTGGCTCAAACTGGCTTCCGCAAATAATGCAATTCATAGTTCATTCTCCGCCGAGAATGCGCCATGCAAGCGCCGCCACTGCTGGAACTTGTCCGTTGCCAATGGCCTTAAGTCTGTCCACTCGAGCGGCCATCCCATGAGCCACTCTACCCACGTCGGGTTCAGCTGCCCACCATTGCCGGCTCCCATCATTCGCGCTTCCTCGATCGTCGTTGCTTCCTTCAGCTTCTGCCATGCTCCCGATCCTCCGCACATGCCTTTCGTGCGCGGCGTTGGCCAGTGCACTTCCGCTCCCAAGTTCGGCGACTTTCGATTGCCGGATTTTGCTGTGTCCTTCCAGTCGCGCGCCATCGGCGTCGGCCACATCCGTACTGCCGTTGCCAGGCCATCCACGCGATTCACTGAGTCGTTCGCTACGGGCGTTTGCCGCAATCCAGATTCTGTCGCGTCGGTGCGGCGCGCCAACGTCGATTGCTCCGAGCACTCCCCATCGCGCATCAAACCCCATCGAGGCCAGGTCTCCGAGTACTCGTCCGAGCCCTCTAGCAGTGAGCATTGGCGAGTTCTCCACGAGGACGTATCGCGGTCGAACTTCACGAATGATCCGGGCCATCTCCACCCAGAGTCCTGATTTGCCGCCATCGATGCCTGCTCCTCGTCCTGCTGCACTGATGTCCTGACATGGAAACCCTCCCGATACGACATCAACAATTCCTCGCCACGGTCGGCCGTCAAATGTACAAACGTCATCCCAAATCGGGAAAGGCGGGAGTAGGCCGTCGTTTTGTCGCTGCACAAGCACCCCCGCTGCGTAGGCGTCTCGCTCGACTGCGCAGACTGTGTGCCATCCGAGCAGATGCCCTCCGAGGATTCCACCACCTGCTCCCGCGAAGAGAGCAAGCTCATTAACGCATTGCTTATGATCCACATTTTTCTCCTTCAACTCAACAAACCCCCGCGTCCGGCTCTTGCATGAGCCGCTCAATGGTCATATCGGCGCGCACTGCGGGATCAACCAAGGGATCAGAAGCCCCCTTCGTCGTCAGCATCATCGCGCGGTGCCTGTAGTCGAGCGCGGTCGATGGAAAGTTTCTGAGCAAGATCGGAAATAAATCCGCGGACTGCAGGTGTCATTGCGGACAGATCGTCACGCCTGGTCTGGATCGCGTTATACATGTTGCGCCATTGAGCGCGCATCGTATCCATCCTTTCAAGCGGTTCGTTGCAGATTGTTTGCCAGCCAAATGCCTGGATGCCCATCATCGTAATATCGACGATACGCGTCGGGAGCTTTTCGGCAAGATATTTTCTGCGCTCTGCTTCAGTTGAATCGCGCCCACGTGCTGCGGCCAGCATCAGCACGATTCCAAAAACTTCATTGGGATCCACATCACCACCCTCAGAGTATCGTGTGATGGAAGCAGCCTGTTTGCGGATCGCAGCAATCGATGGGAAAAAATCACTCTCCGCGATGAGCTGATCCACAGCAGCTGTCAACAAATCTTCGTCGATGTCGTTAAGCGCATTCGCGTATGTCTGATTTCGAAGTTTGAGCACTCCGTCATCAGCTTTGATCTGGTGTCCCCAGATGGCATACATTTTTGCGAGTTGCAGTTTTGTGTTTTCGATTGTCATTTTGTATGTCCTTAAAAATCCAAGCTTGCGTTGATCTTTTCGATGCTGATTGTATTTCGTTCAGACGCGCGCGGTGGCGACATCGTCGCGTATCCCTGGCGGAACTTTCCCCATGAATCAAAAACATCATGTAGTGTCGGAGGCTGGCCCTTTTGTCCGCGCCAGTCAGATGTCTTCCACCAATCCAAAAATGCTACCAGGTCTGCACCACTCGCCTCAGCGTGAGCAATGCGAAGCTGTGTTGCTGCTTTGACGATCGCTCCGGCTTTGAGTTTTGTGTCCAGCACACATATCTGTGCCAGAGCATAGAAAATTTCTTTCTGGCGTTGTTCTTCGTGTTCGCTCAATTTTGTTTTGCGCGCGCGCTCAGGGCGTTTAGATTTTTTCTCTGCTGGAGCGGCTGTAATGGATTCGACGTTCGCATTTTCTGGAATCTGCTGCTCGTCGTGTGAATTTGAAACTTCGATTTTTTGCGTTTGATTTGCCTCGACGCTTGCGTCCGAGGAAATTTCTTTCCTTTCTTTTGTTGTTTTCTTTCCTTTCTTTTGTGTGTATTGCTGCGATACCATCTCTGGTATTGCTGCGATACTAGGGGGGTATTGCTGTAATACCATCTCTGGTATTGCTGCGATACTAGCATCACCCGGTATTGCTGCGATACCAGCATCTAGCGACGGCTCATAGACCGAGACGTTGCCGCGCTTGTAGTGTTTGATCCACTGATGAGCTGCGGCATCCCGAATCCCTTTGATGACGTTTGCGCGCGTCATGCCCGTCATCTCTTCGAACTGCGACAAACTGATCACGTCATGCGGCTTGTGCCATCCGACGGTCTGACGCAGGACGGCGAATACAATTTTCAGCTCAGCGTATCCCATGTGCTGCATGGCCTGGTCGAGCAGGACGTTGGGCACGCGCGTGAAGCACTGCCCGTCCTCATTCAGCATCACGCCCATCCCGTGGCAGATTACCAGTTCGCGTTCGATCGATCGCGGTGACTGCCTCAATCTGGTCTACGTGCAGCGCGTCGATCAGGCGGGCGAAGAGCCATAGTGGAGGTGTGTGTCCGCCTGTTTCGATGCGCGCGATCGTCACCTGGTTGACATCGACTTTTCTGGCAAGGCCATTTTGCGACCACTTCAAAAGTTTGCGGTGGGCGCGGAATAATGCGCCGATTTGTGTTTGCATTTCCTCATTATATAGTATGTGTCAAGAGATGAAAAAAATTGGGTATTGACATGAATTTTATATTCGTGCTATGATCTGTCCATGACAAGGGAACAGGCAAACACCAAGGCAGCTGCACTGGCCAGCGCGTATGCGCACCGCGACATTACGTGGGCGGAGTTGCGCGAAGGGCTGCTCGCCATCTACGGCGAGATTCGATTTTCCCGCGTGATGCTGACGCGATGTGGGGTCAGCGCCACCGAAGCAGAGCGCATCCGTGCGCAGCAGTATCAGCTCGCGCGCGACCAGCACTGGGACACGATCCCCGTGCAGGAGCCAGCATGAGCCTGCGCGACATCATCGTATTCGTCGTACTCACCACGCTGTTTTTCTCAGCTGTGGTGTGGGCGAATCAGGATCAGGGCGACGACGCAGCTTACGCGCGCCACATGACTTGCATGATCCAGAAATCGTGCAAATAATCGGAGACAATTATGAACAACAACGACTGGAGATGGATTGACGGAGGCGATGAGCAGGACAATCTGCGCGATACGGTCATGACTAACATGACCGATGTCACCATTGCAGAGGATGGCGAGGAGGTGGGCGTGCTGACCGCGCAGCGCCTGGTCAACGAGCTGGACACGGCATACGCGACAGCGATCGAGAGCATCGCGGCGGCCTTGAATGACAATGTGATCAGCTGGGAAATGTATTCCGAGATTTACACGATCGTCAGCGATTACCTCAACACCACACGCAAGCAGCTGATGCGCATTATTTCGCGCGACTAATTTTTTGAGACACACAAATGGAGCAAATGATTTATGAAGCAGAGTGAACAGATCGACCAGCTTGCATCCGCGCTCAGCGAACTGCAGAGCCGCATGCGCACTGTAAACAAGAGCGCCAGCAACCCGTTTTTCAAAAGCAAATACACACCGCTGGAAGACGTGGTGGACAGCATCCGCCCGCATTTGCTGGAGCTGGGGCTGTCGTTTTCGCAGGGCGGCACGTTGTATGACGCATGGGATCAAAAGGGAGACGGACTGCGTATGGCGTCCCGGCTGGTGCTGGCAACCCGCATTATGCACAAAAGTGGTCAGTGGATTGAAAATTATTTCCCATTGGATGCCGTTCCAGATAAGAACGGTGTAGTAACTCCGCAGGCATGGGGATCGGCTTCCAGTTACGCTCGTAGATATGGCCTACAAGCCACGCTGGGCATCACTACAGGCGATGTAGACGATGATGGCAATGCAGCCAGCGGGCACGAAATTACACCGCAGATCGCGGAAGCGAAGCCGTTCGTGGCGTCGACGCCGCAGGTCACCGCAGTCGCCGATTGGAAGGCGGACATGATCGAACTCGGCACGCGAGCGAAACGTGCATCGGCCATCATGACGCCGGAGGAGCAGCAGATTGCCAGTGCTGCACTCGACATGGCGCGCGAAGTGCTGAAGCGCAACGGACTCAGCACGCAGAAAGAGCGCGACGCGGCAACGAACGCCCTGAAACAGGCGCTGGGCGAATAGACATGCCATCAGCCCGGCGTCGCACTCGCCGGGCACCTGGAGAACACAAATGGAAATCACAACTAACGAAGACAAGCCGGTCATGCGCAGCTACCATCCCGAGGATCACGCCGACAACGAGTCGGCGCTCCGTGCCATGCTGCATGTCATCGTCGGAGTGGCGATGCAGGAGCGTCTCGGCATTCCGCTGAGCGCTGCGCAACGCGAAGACCTGAAAGGCATTGCGCGTGACATGGCTCCGTGGACGCAGACCAGCAACATGCTTACTGATCTAGCGCGGTGAAACTCGGCGACTAACACACTAGCTCAGCCCTGCGAGTGCGACGCAGGGCATTCAGGAGACACATGAAAATCTACACGATCCAGAACACCGAAAGCGGAGTCGCGTATCCCGGAGCAGGTAAGCTCTGGATCACGGAAGATGCCGCCATCGATTGGCTTATGCGCTTCTTCGTTGAGCAGCGCGGACAGTCAGGTCTTTCACGCGATCAGTTCGTGGCTGCGATGCGCGCAGGCGTCACGTATGAATACACGCAGCCGCTCGACCTGGTGGACGACATCAGCGCAAACGCGATTCCAGAATTGCTGTACGTGCGAATTGACTGGGTGTGGGGAGACGCTGAAACAGACAGCGCCTTCTACACTGCGGTCAGTGCGCAGGTATTGCCCGATGAAATGCACCGCGATGAGTGGACGGTGCAGCAGTGACGGAATACATGACGGGAAATCTGCGTGAATACGCAATGGTCGAAATGTGCGATATCACCGAGAATCTTCTCGACGAAACTATGATCTGCTTTGACGGCGTGGTCACAAAAGTCGATCCAGAGAAAAAAAATAAAAGAGGATCACAACGGTTTGTTGAAATCTCGAACGGTGATTGTACGGTTCAGCTTTTAGTTTTCCAAAATCGTTTTCGTGACTGCAAATTAGCATTTGCCGCCAACAATCAAGTGCGCGTTTTTGGAAAAATTAGGGGCTGGAACAATACCGGAAAATTGCGCAAGATTCTTGGGGACTCAGTAGGCCCAAACGAAAACAAAATCGAGGTTATCGCAGCAAAAAAATGGAACGGTCTTACTCCGCCGGAAATTTTGTTCCTGCGCACGCAGCGCGTCGCTGATTCAAATTTCATATTGTGTCAGGTGCCAGTTGGCAACTATATTGCTGATTTTGTCGTGTACCGACGTGACGATCTATCACCTGTAATCGTGATCGAGATCGATGGTGATTCGCACATCACAAATCGCATCAATGACGCAATACGAGACAGAGAAATTAAAGAAATACTTGGCGTCGATGTTTGCCACATCACCGCCGCGCAAGTCTACGAAGACGATCGCAAAAAAAGAATTTCGCAAAAAATGGATCACCGCATGAATAACGAGATCGACGACATCATTGTAAAAATCAATCGAGCTGCCGATGTGCAGCCGGGTGAATCGAAAGAGCAGATCATGACGCGCATCGCTTCCATGTCGGCGCTGGTCAACGAAGCGAAGCAGCACGGACGCGGTGCGCGTATGCGCGCTCAGCAGCTGCGCGAACAACACATCGGGAAATTGCGCAGTGCACTCAAGGGGATCATCGATGAAAAATAATTCACTGGCCGACGAAATCAGAAACATCGCAAAACACACAAACCGAGATACGGTTGAAACGCTTCGGGCGAAGCTCCAGCAGATCGAGGCGATCGACAACGACGAACGTCTGCGCTACCAGGTGGATGCAGATACTCGCAGCGTGCTCGTGCGATCGCAGGCGCATCTGCGCACGCGCATCTATCGCGTGATCATCAATGCGCGCGGTGAATGGTGGTAGACATTGCAGACCTGGAAATTTATTTCGAAAAAATGAAAAGGGCGTTTGGCGCGCCACCGACAGATGAGCCAGTGCCGACGCACTATCACCAGGCATGGTATCGCGCTACATACGGCGAGTACATCCCGCAGTGGTGCGTAGTATGCAAAAAAGATTTTGTTGCGCTGGATCAAAATTTGACGTGCAGCAAACATTGCGCTGATCAGCGCGCATTGATTTACCGGAAACAAAAAAAATGAAATTACATCATGCCCTCATCCTGTCAGTCATCGCCTGGTGCTGTATCGCATGGGCGATCATCGCGGTGCTGCGATGACCGACGAAAATGAATACGCGGTCGTCAGCTACGATCCGCTCAAAATCATGTCCACATACCACAGCGTGATCACCGCGATGCGTGTGGCAGCGCGCAGATACCACACGCAGTCCTGCGGTGTCATGCGCGTGCTGCGTGACGACATGGGCTACGCCCTGGGCGTCATCGAGCTTACGTCGGCTGAGCAGCGGGAGATTTTGTCTGCGACTGATGAGATTGTGCAGATCATCGACTAAGGTATAATGCGCGCGTGGGCCAGTCCCCGAATTAAAAACACGGGCGTTCAGCTGCTGCATATCGACTGGGATATGCAGCTTTTTTTTGCCTCATGATCATCACGACCGTCATCACCCTGGTGCTCAGCATCAGCGCCTACACACCAGGTGCCAACGCGATCAGCGGAGGCTCTGTCATGGCCGACGGACGCGCGCCACATATAGGCGCGTACGCGTGTCCTAGGGCGATCCCCCTGGGATGGCGCGTAATCCTGCATGGTGCAGCGCAGGCGCGCGCTATGGCGCTGGGGCTGCCATATACGGGCATATGCGCGGACAGGCTGGCTGCGCGCTACCAGGTCGGTCACCTCGACATATGCCTACCACGCGGATATGCGCGCATGACGGACGCGCAGCGCCTGCGCCTGGCGTATCGGTGGGGGCGGATCAGTGGAGTCGTGGCATTCAGCGCGCCATGATGTCATAGCCTTGCGCCAAATGTCATACGAAACATGTGACATATGACACATTAAGTCGATAGCAGTAGTGCTATACTTCAATGGTCAGCCAGAAAGGAAAAAAGGAAAATCATGAACAACAACACCTACACCTACACGCAGATCGCCAACGTCGAAATTTACGAAAATAACGTCTGGGCAACGGACGCGCGCTACGCTAAGGGAGGCTGGGAGACCGGCGCAGCGCTGAGCAACGACGAAGACGCGTCCGATGCGATCTACGCGGAGATTGAGGAAGCGCTCGAAGCAGGCCAGCTGTCTGGCCAGGTCGGCGGATACACCTGGGAGGTGGCAGCATGAGCCTCATCAACTCGGTGTGGATCAGGATCGGACGCGCAGACGTAGCGCGTCACCAGGGTGATCATGCCCTGATGGATCAGGAGCTCGACGCAGCGCGAGAGTTGCTGACCTGCGTCGACATGACGCGCTGCGTCAACCGCGACTTCGTCGATTACGTCAATCGTTTTTTGGCGCGGTACGTGGCGCGCCACCAGGAAGCCTAGTGCCAGCAGCCCGCTCAATCGAGTGGGCTGTTTGCTTTTTCAAAAAAATCATGAACACGCACACACACATCAGCATCCTAACGCATAAGCGCAGCATGACTACTCTCATGCGTAATGGATTGTTCGTCGATATCCCGGTGCTGGGCACCACCGATGATGCGCACGTGATGGCGATCATCACACGCGAAATTGCCTGCGCAGTGCTCAGCGGTGACCTCACCGCCACTACCGAGGACGGAAAGATCGTCACCATCGCGTATCGCGTCAACGCGGAATCCCAGCTGCGACGCTATGCGGTCGTCGAGCTGGACGTGCAGCAGCCGGATGGAAGCATCGATGATGATGTCCTGGCACGCGGCACATACTGGATCGACGACCGAGGCAGCGATCCTGTGGTGTGGGATGCACCTCGCAAGGCAGCGCTGCTACCGCAGGTCATCCGTGAGGATGCGTCACTGATGCTGTGGTGGATGTGGCAGTACCAGCATGACGAGATGACGACTGGAGGTGGCATCTATCAGTTCCGCTGGGACGACGCGATCGAAGCGCCGATGTAATCGCGCGATCCACCAGGCAGCAGCAGCCCGCTCAATCGAGCGGGCTGTTTGCTTTTCCACGTCGCGTCACGTCACGTCCAATAAAATCCAGAGAGCCAAAAATTAAGTGCAGTCGTCGTTCCTGCAGTCGTCGTACTAATAATGGTGCCGGCTGCAGTACTGGAGTACGAATAAAGATTACAGTATGCAGATCCCGGATTCGTGATCGCGATGCTTGGCCATGCAGTCGCACCAAAACCGCTGTTGGAGAAAAAGCTTAGGATGTTGTGCGAATTACCTGTTGCTGATGTTGTGACAGGTAAATTTACGCGGAAATCACCACTGCCGCCACTACGTGCAGACACTTCGCAGCGTGCGCTCACATAAATCATTGAGCCGAACCTTGCATAGAATCCTTTGTTGCTCGACGAATACGTAATGCTCGTTGGTGCAGTCGTCGAATATGTAAGCTCAGGTGACCATGTAGTAACACGCCGCGTTGATGCGTCACCCAACAGTGTTTCGATCGCCACAACAGCATCCTGCAAATTATTTACATGCGTTGCGTCGATCGTGTCGACGTTGTTAACTTTCGCGGTGTAGCTGTCTAGAGTTGTTGGAAAAGTAGTTGCCATAGTTGCTCCTTATACCGCTATCGGCTGAATCGTCACGCGGGACAAAAGTTGAGCGAACACGGTGCCGCGATTCGTCGTGCATGTGAATACGATCGTGTGCGAACCTCGGAATTCTGTATTCTTGATTTGCGAAATGATGTTTGCCGAGAATACACCTGGCCCAGTCGCTGATGTTCCTAATGTGCTTCCACTCCCGGACAGTTTCGTGATTCCCGAAACTGTCATGCCATCGACGGTAATCGTGACCACTGGAGAAACGCTGTCAGTGTTGACCCCGTAAGTCAGGTTATGCGTGTGATTAGTGGTCGTTACATCGTGAGTGTGCGCCGAGATTGAAACCGTATGACTATGCGCCGCCACCGTGACGGTGTGATCATGCGCCGGGATGGAAACCGTATGACTATGCGCCGCCACCGTTACATCGTGATCATGCGCCGGGATGGAAACCGTATGACTATGCGCCGGGATGGAAACCGTATGACTATGCGCCGCCACCGTGACGGTGTGACTGTGATTTCCAATAACTACGTCATGTGTGTGAGCTGATTCGGTTGCCGTAAACACAGTCCTATCGGCTCCGCTGTTTGCCCAAAGCGTTGGCGGCGTTGTGCCAGTGTCAACATATATTGCGTACACAGGGAGAGTCGCTGTATTTTTGACGGTGATTGCATGCTGATGCCCAAGCCCGGCCTGACTGCCAACAGTGGCAGATCCGGAGCTTGAACTAGTAGGCGTAGCTGCTGCAAGGGTGCTGCTGGTAGGCGTAGCTGCTGCAAGGGTGCTGCTGGTAGGCGTAGCTGCTGCAAGGGTGCTGCTGGTAGGCGTAGACGATCCACCAGAACTGCTTGATACGGTCTGTGCACCGCCAGCAGCTGCACTAGTGGCAAATGTGCGCAGCGGAGAAAGTTCAAACTCCAGCGACATCTGATTTACTTCCAGCACCTCGGAGCCGATCGTGAACGCGAACGATGCCGTAGTCGTTCCCGCGCTGTCCAGCGGCATCGTCGGAGACGCCTTGGAGTAGTACGTCTGCGTCGGCTGCGTGCGCAGCTTCAGTGTCTGCACGTCTGCGAGGATGTCATACAGAATCTCCGTGTTGCCGACAATCGCGTCACCGTTCGCGCTGATGTTGAGCGACACCGTGGAGTTCGCACTATCGTCGAAGTCTCGGTTGATGCGCGTGACGAAAAAATTATTCGCCACGTTCAGCCATCCGACGCGCCCATTCTCCAGTTCCGCCACTCCGTTGTAAACGATGCGCACGAGATCGCCGACGCGTAACGATGCTGGCACTTCGACGGCTGAGAGCGTGTAGGCGTCGTTCTCTGAATTATATCTTTGAAGATAAGCCGTGGCGATGTCATACAGCGCATTTGCCGCGTTCGTCAAATCCGCCGCGCTGTTGCTGATCGGGCGAATTTCGTTCCACGCGACCACGCGATCCACGCGCCCATACGACGCGACTGATGCTGCATCCTCCAGCCAGTACGCCGCCACTCCTCCGCCCACTACGCCGCTCTCCACTGTATACGGCGTCGTGCGACTGCTGTAGCGCAGGTCAAGCTTCGTTTCTCCAATTCCCGCACCGACTGGATACACGCGATTCACCACGTCCGAACCTGCGCGCGTGCGGGTGATTTGCATAATCAACGCCTGCGTTGTCGGCAACCCTTCAAGCACCATCGTCGGAGAAACAAACGTCACGACTGGCGTAGTGCTCGTGAACTTCCCGAAAAGAATCGATGTATCAGTCTCCCGCCGAAACCATCCACGTACATAGGTGCGCAGATAGTTCAGGATGCGAAGGTAGTTTTCCCCTTCGACGCTGAATGTAATTGGGTCGGTGATGGTCTCGCCTTCGTAGCTCGCGCTCCATGTCGGAGAGAAGTCATCCAACAAATCAGTCAACACGGTGCTTAGCGCGGCGTTGTTGAAATTCCTGCGGAACCCTGCCACACGCTCAGCAATCCGGATTAGCGAATCGCGGCACACGATAGATATGTTCTTTGCCGCCGCGTCCACCGTGCTGTCATAGTGCGTGTATTCCCCCAGATATCCTAGTTCGTCGTTGTAAATCTGGTAGCGGTTGCCACGCGCCAACCCACGCTGCGCAGCAATCGCCGCGGGAATCGTGATCGTCGCCTCGCCGACCTGATTAATCATGTCGCTGACCGACAGGCCAAGCACTTCAGTGATTGGCGGCCCGCTCTTCAGGCCATCCGAAGACAGGATATCAATGCGAAAGCTCATACGTATGCACCTCGATGCACTATTGTGCAATTCACGTTCTCAGAAAACAAAAAGCGATTAACGCCTGGGTAAAGGTAGCCAAGCGTGGTCTGCGTATCTGGCAACGTGATATTCGCGTATGCATCAACGCCGTTGAGCGTCACCGCGTTAGTTCGAAAGTCAATCATGAGCGTTGACCCGGACTCTTTTGACGCACTATACGTAATCGTTTGCGTGCCTGTCGAATTATATACGTTATTGCCGTATTTCGGGACGGCGTACGTCGATTCGCTGTTACGCCCTATGCGGATTACCAACGACGATGCAATGGCGGACGTAATGTACAACGTCACCCAAGACGAACGTGCGTTACCTGCGTTCGTGATCGACGCAGAGCTTGTCGAAGACAATACCGTCGTCGTATCGGTCAGCGCGTACCAATACGGGCGGCATGAAAACCGCATGGTGTACGGGTCGCGGTTTTGCAGCTGCCAGTGAAGCGGCGTCTGCTGAGAATCAATAGCTGTGAGCTTCGCCCACGCCATCAGGTCGGTGCCGGTTCGCGTCTTTGCCTTGAGCCATCCAGATCGTCCAAGCCGCTGGAACAATGCGCGTGCGTTGACGTTTCCGTCACGGTCTAAAAATGTCGCGCTGTATTCTGTCTGAATCAACGGGGATTGCATCCCGTCAAGGTCGTACATGCCATCGCCGAGTATCCTCGCCATCGACGGCGTCACCGCACGGTTGATAGATATTTGATTCTCGCCGAAGGTGCCTCCGATCGAAACGCCGTCGAACTCCGTAATGTATCCGATCATCGTCACCTCACGATGGCAAAGCCTGCACGCTGCAAGCCAGCCACAACGCCGCGCTCAGCCGTGGCAGCATCACCGCCGTAGACATTCACAGTAATGTAAGCATTCGTCCCGCTCCCTGTATTTGATCCTCTTCCACCTCGAGATGCAAAGTCCGGAATCGTGATCGGAAGCTGTCCTATGAACGGCGCTATAGTATTCCAGTACTGTGCTGCAGTGCGAATCGTCTGCATGATCGCATCCTTAATTTCGTTGAACTTTAGGATGGTGTCATCCTTAAATTCCTGGAAGAGCGCCGATGCGCGATTTCGAATCGTGTTTACCCAGTACTCGACTGTGTTGTAGATGTTACTCCATGCGGTCGTAAAATATTCTTCCACGCCTCTGAGGATTCCATCGATCGACGTGCCGGAGGCTTTGAGCCGGTCGTCAATAATTGCGACAACGTCTTCAATTAACCCCTTAACCGTTTTGTAGATTCGCGTCCAGATGCTGAGGAACATGTCACGCAGCGCAACGAGCGCACCATCGACGTCGCCATTCAACAGGCTCAGCGTTACGTTCACAATCGTCTTCAGGATGTCAAGCGCGTTTCCTACGACGAGCGAGATCGCCGCCCAAGCGATCGCGAACGCCAGCCTCAGCGCATCCATCGTGTCATCGACGAGGCGCTTGATCGTTGGCATGGCAATCTCGATCAGGCGCACCACAATAGCCACTGTCGTGTTGATGACGTCGCTTATAGTCATCCACGTCTCGCGAACGAAAGAAAGGATTTCGTCGCCGTACTCATTCCACAGCTGAGCTATCGTCGACAACACCGTGTCGATGATGTCGCCAATATCTTTCATGACGCCGTTGATAGTTTTGCTCATCGATGAAAAATCATCTGACGTATTTTTTCCAACGTCGGCAAAAATATCGATCATGAAATCGATCACCGGCTTCAGGACATTTTCGAAGACAAATTTTATTGAGCCGAACACGGTGCTGATGACAGCCTGAATCGTCGGCCAGTTTTCAGAAACCCAATTCACTACGGTCTTCAGCCCTTCGATGAGAGGCGGGATGTTGTCCTTTGCAAACGCGATGAACGCCTCGATCACCGGCCCGATGCCAGCCGCGACTTTCGGCAGATACTCAGCAGCCAGCTGGTTGAGCGTGTCCAGGAACGGCAGGATAGCCGGCATCAGCGTGTTGCCTATCATGACGCTCATGCCTTCGAGCCGCATTTGCATCTCTGCGGATTTTTTTCCAAACTCGACTGAGTTAGCGACGCCCTCGTCGCCGATGAGAAGGCCAAACTCCTTCGCTTTTTTGCCTGCGGCATCCAGACCGCCATTCGCGAGAGCGGCCATCGTGTCGCCCAAGTCTTTTCCGCTGCGCCCGAACAGCTCGGTCATGATGCTCGTCTTCTCTAAACCGTCGGGCATCTTCGCGATGACGTTCGCTGTGTTTTCGATGATGGCCGATGCAGGGAGCATCTCGCCTTTCGCGTTTTTGTAGCTGATGCCCAGCGACTGCATGAGCTTCGCCGTGTCGCTCGCCTTGCCGTTGTTGTCTTCCAAACCGCGCGTCAATTTGACCATTTGGCCGGTGACAGCATCCACGTTTCCGCCGACTCCGCGGATCGCAACAGTCAGCGCTGCCGATTCGTTTGCCGTTGTGCCAAGGACGTCTCCAAGCCCGTCGAGCGTGCCAGCCCATACGTTCGCGTCGTTGACCGTCTTGATCGCGGCAGCGCCAATCGCCGCAATCGCAGCACCTGCGGCAGCAGCTGCACCAGCGACAGCGCCAGCAACTACCTTCGCCGCGGAGCCGAGGCCCTTAAGTTTGTCGGAAAAAGAATCCGCGTCTTTTGCGCTGTCCTTCGCGGACTTCCCAAAATCATCGGTCTCCTTCGCTGCTTTGTCTGTGGATTTCCTGACGCCGTCCATCGCGTCGTCCACGCCGCCCGATGATTTGATGACATCGTCAAGGACGCTCGTCATCTCATCGCGCGCGCGAAGCACTACGTCGATTGGAATTTCATTTGCCATTCTGCCTCCTTTTAACTTCGCCCTCTGCGCCCAGGATTGTCAGGTGCCGCGCCACCGTCATTGCGTCTGGAAGTGGCCATGTGTGATAGACCTCACGCACAAGCCACAGATCCATCATCTCCGGAGGCATCTTGTCGCCTACCCAGAGATGCGCTTTTACGCGCTCGTCAAGGGCACGGCCATTACTTTTGGGTTGACTGCTTCCGCGTACGCCTTCACAAATTCCTGCACGGCTTCAGTGACTTTCAGCGCCGGAATTGCTCGCTTGCCGCCAAGCACGCAGCGTCCCATCATGTCGAAAAGCTGTGAACTGCTGACCTCCCCCGAGGCCAGCAGCGCAACATCTTCGAGCGTAAGATCGTCGAAGCTCCACGTCCACATATTTAGCTCACAGCGGTCTGAGTCACGAACGGAGTTTCGATGACGACTTCGGGCATGATCGCCGCTGCGCCATCTTCGCCAACAGGCCACACAGGAGACTTCACGTAGCCAGCATCGCTTGTAAAACGATACTGACCGGTCGTGCCTCCACGCGGTGCCCAGCGCACATACAGCGGTGTGCGATTGACAAATGCACTGTTGGCGAGGCCCCATGCTCCACTCGTCGTCTCAGCGTACATCGAGCGGATTGTGATTGTTCCAATCGAGTAGCCGCCAACGGTCTGTGTTTTCTTTGAATCACTGAATAGCGGCGTCGCTTCCGTTTCAAGATCGAAGCCACTCATCGCAACGCTGTTCGCTTCGCTGCTGATGTTCACCCAGGTCGAAGAGTCAGTGCTGAACTCGACCTTGCAATTTTTCATTGTGTAAGCCATTATCAAACATCCTCCATCACTGATACGCCAGCGCGCACGGTGAAAATTGCTTGCTGATCCCACTCGATCAGCCCGCTGCTAATATTATTTACTTGGGTAAAAACGCACGCGCCGCCTAACTGTGTGTCATCGTCGATGGCATCGAGCAATGATTGAGCAATCGCGCGTCCGCTAATATCCTCATCTTTGATCTGGCCAGTAGCACCGATCAACACCACAACGTCGAAAGTGTGAGTCCTGCGCATGGCATTTCGCAATGACTTACTTCCGACGACGCTGCTAAAAACTTGCGAAGCTGGTTCAGTGTTCGTCCACTTGACGACGATCGCAGGCATTCGCTGAGGCGCAGTATTTGGCATTCCCGAATACTTCATCTTCGCCCCCACGCCAGTAGCGAGCACATCTCGCAGGGCATCATGACAGGTGGTGATGCTCATTTGACTGACCGCCGCCGATAACGATCAAATACAAGGCGAACGTCAGCAGGGTAGCTGTCGCTCTGCTGCATCAGATCAGTATCTGCAATATTCGTTGCGCCTGTTTGATTTCGCTTTGTCCAGTACCAGTACGCTACTCGCATCGCGCAGCGCACGATATCTGTCGGTGCCGCCTGCATGTAACCGAAGCGCCCTACTACTGTGATGCGTCCATCTGTCGAGAAAGTCCAGTCGAAGGATTCCTTGAGCTTGATTGCAAAGTAGCTGCCGCGATATGAATTCTGCTCAGTCACTGATACGTTCATCGGGAGCAGAAAGTACGACGTGTTTGCGACGGCAATGCCATCACCATTCGTGATGCTGATGACGCTTACGAGATCGTCGCTGAGATACAGCGTCTTGTCATCGATGTCATCTTCGGTGTAGTAGTGCGTGTGATTATTGTCGCCCTGGCCAAACGTGCGGCCAGTTTGAGAATAAATCTCTGCGTCAGCCTGGTCGAGGAAGCTCTGGAGCACGGTATCTTCCGCGCCTGAATACGCGGTCTGAATGCCGCCAGTCATCTCCGAGATGTATGACTTGAATAGTGCAAGCGTTGCGTAGCTCATTATTTCTCCAGGTCTCCATCTCGCGGAAGTTTGAAGCCAAGCACTTCATATTTTTTCTCAAATGCATCCTGGTCTTTCATTCCTTGCTCAAGCTCGTTAAACCAGTCGTTCTCAGTGATCGTCATCTCGCCAAGATGAGGAGTGATCATCGATGTGTCGCACCAGTGAGCGATGCCAGCCTTGCGACAGGTGAGCCCGAAGTTCCAGTCTTCGCTTGTGCGGATTTCGTGATCCATCCCGTCCTTGTAGCTAAAGCGAAACCATGGCCACTGGAAACCAGCTTCAGCAAGCTTTCGCAGCGCGCTGCGTCGGATCGCAATAGCGCCTGTTCCAACGATGTCGCATTGCACCATCGATCCATCAAATGAGGTGGCAACATCAGCATTGCCGCCTTCATTCAAAAAATAAAAGCATGGATCATGTGGAGCACTGCGACGAAATGCAAGCGCGCCAACTACCTCGTGCTCAACGTCGCACTTGCTCATCAAATGCGGAACGATATGTGCTGGGTGTGTGTGATCGTTGTCGAGCATCACCAGCACGTCATCATCATCCGTAAAATTATTCCAGAAGATTTTGCACGCTTTATTTCGCGCGTCGTCGATCGCGCAGTACGCCATGTTGATCCGCTTCACGCCGTGATGGTGCGCATGAATCGAAACATCCAGCAGCGCAGTGACTGCGTGCGCATTCACGTAGCGCTCCATTGGGGAAAACCATAATGCCTTCATCAAATCACTTCCTGAAAATCGTTGGGGAATCCATGCGCTTCCCTCATGCGCAAAATAGCCTCGTCGTATTTTTGCGCGTAAATTGCGCTTGAATACGTTTGGTCAAGTTTCGATTTCCCCCACGCCCAGTGCCGATGTTCAGCGATGGCGTGTTCAGCGTAGGCAAATTCATTGGCATTTTTTGCCCGCAGTGATGCTTCCTCGTCAACGCCCCATGAGCGGTAATGCGGGATAGCCATCACGCCGCCATGATGATGAACAATGAAATCTTTCGTCATCATGTAATGTGTGCTGAGGTGACTTCCGTCGGTCTGCCCATCATTGATGCCGATGAATCCACAGCCCGTTGTCTGCTGCACACGCAGCGCTTCATTGTGCCAGTCGTCATGCATCCACAGGTCGTCCGCACCAAGCACGTATGCGTCATAGCTCGGATGACACTCCAGGCCGTAATTCCATTTTTGGACTGCTGTCATTCTCGGAGTAACTTCTACAAACATCACACGGTTCTCAAAAATCAAGTCGCCAAAATCGTCGATGCAATCTTCGGTGACGATGACTGCATCAGCCGATGAAGTAGCGAGCAGACGATGCGTGCACAGCACCGCCTGCTCGACTCTAGACCACGTGGGGATTATTACCGCGGTCTTCATGATTACTACGCAGTCTTCAGATACTTAATCGCGCTGCTGAGCATGACGTGCGAGTCCATGCGCTTGTACCAGCGGAAACCAATCTGGCCAATGTCTGCATAGCGTTCGTTCAAACGCACAAACGAAAGGCCGCCGAAGTCAGCGATCCAGAAGTACGACATGTCACCGAAGGCAATAACCTTCTTGCCTGTAGCGATCGTGTCAACAGTGCTCAGCGTGTACACCGGGCGACCGAGGATCGTGTCGGGCTGCCCCTGCGCAAGACCTGGCTGCCAGAGATACGCACCGGTCGTCGAGGATTCGCGGAACTTGCGAATGACCTTCAGCGTAGCGTCGTTCATCACCCATACTGCGCGCTGACGATACTCGGAAGAAAGCGAATGATACGTATCGATGATTTCATCTGCCGTAATCGCATTGGTCGCAGCAGCAGTGATACCCACAGTGCCGCCAACCATCACACCCTGTGGCGCACTTGAACCTGTGCCAGTACCGAAGGCTGTATTCTCAGCCTTCACAAAACGATTCACCGCATCAGGCGCAAGGATCATGTTAAAAATGTCCAAGCGTGAATCGCTCAGCAGTTCATCGGTGGCAAGCGAAACTGCTGTGTACTTGTAAGGGATGAACTCGACTTCACCGATCGTCGGATACTCTTCCGAGAAGCTGGTGGATTCAGCCTTGATGATGGCGGCCGTAGTGGCATTCGTCATCGTAGGAACGCGGAAGCTGTTCGTGCCATTGATGCTCAGCACACGCGCACCAGCAGTACGAAGGATTGATGCTTCGTTGATCGAGGTAACAAGATCATTGCTGTAACCGCGCGGGACAAGGTATCCACCATCCGCAGCAGTCCCCTCGTTCGCCGCCTTAATTGCAGACGCATCACCGAAGCGCATGTACTGCTCGAACGCCTTAATAGCACTTTCGTTCTTCGCTTCCGCGGATTCAGCACCTTTTCCAGTGTTGACAGAGAACGAAGGACGCTGCGTCTCAACGAAACGCTTTTCGAGATCAGCAATCTGCGCCTTCACCGCGCTAAGCTCGTCGTTCTTTTCGACCTTGACTTCTTCTACTTTGTTCTCTTCCATTTTTGTTTCACTCTTTGCCGCCGATGTTCCATCATAAATAATGGAATCATTAGGCTGCACTTGTTCTGTTTGAATATCTTGCGAATCGATCTGATTCAGCATTTCGTCAAGTGATGCCTTCATTGCAAGCAGTCGTTCACGATTTTTATAATTGAACGTCTTGCCTGCTTTGAGCGCTTCATCTTCGCCCGATGCTTCAATTTCGATTTCTTCAAAAAGCGCCTTGGCTGCTGCCATTGCAACCGCGCGCTGGTTGATTGCTGTGCTGGCTGTCTCTGCGTCCATCAGTGATAGCGCGAAGATTGGCCAGGAGGAAACCCTACCTGGTTTCCCAACGATGCCAGTCGGTCGCACCAGGTGCGCGCTGGAATCAGACGACGCACGAGCAAGGCCTGCCTTTGCTGCGTCGTAGACTGCCTGCGCTTTATCATGCGCAGCATTGAGCGTGACCTTGAACATGTGACCAGCGTCTGTGACGCCGCTGTAAACAGCAGTGCCCAAACGCTGCACTGACTTGGCGGCACGTTCAGCGAATCCATGGTAGTAGAGCGCTGGCACTTCATCGCCCACGCTCAGCCCGATGTCTGTATTCGCGTCGAATGACTGACCTTGACGATCAGATCCGAATGGGAGGCCGAGCACCTCCAACACCATATCCCCAACGGCTTTGACTGCACTTTTTTCGAACATTTGTTCTATCCTCCCACGGCGGCATGATACCACTGTGGATTACGAACGATTTGTTTTCTGGAAGATGCGTTCTGCGATCAGCTTGCCAACATTCATGAACATGTCACCGCGATCGCTAGACAATTCCGCCCACGCTCGATAAACAAAATTATTACGTTTCATTCCACGAACGCTCTTGGCGCGAATCCACTTGCCGTCACTTCCCTGCCACGCAAGCATTTTTGGCTTACCGTCTGGGATCGCTTTGGCTTTCTTGCCAGCTAATACGCGCTTCTCGTTTGCGTAGACAGCCTTCGGCACAATGCGCCTACCGTACGGCCCCCATATGCCAGTGCCGAACACGATCCAGTCAAGTAAGTTTTTGGGTCGATCCTTCGGATACCAGTTAATGCGCAGCTCGCCAATATCCGGCCCGCTCTTCTTCAACGAATACGTGAAGCCCTGGGCGAACAATCCCTTATTCTCGGGTGCCATATCTTGCAAGGTCTTCACTTGCTTGCGTCCGTATTTGTCGAGCTCGTTCAGCGCGATTTCAAGTTTTTGTTTTTTTGCTTCGGTCAATGCTCCTGCATATCGCTTAAGTTTTTCAGGCCGCACGAGAAACACTTCAACGGGCTTAGGCATGACGCACCATCACATCAGTGCTGGCATACGCCTTGCCAGCGATTGAGAACACAGGAACCTTGACTGTTGCTTTCACGCCATCATGCACGCCACCGCGATGCAGTGCATCAATGATGCCAAGCTCATCACCATCGATGCTCTCAGCCACCAGGCCAACCGGGTCTACATATGGGAATGCTTTTGCTGCGCTTAGTTTCAGCCCAAGCGCAGCTGTTGTGTGCACACTGGCTGGCGGCAGGAATGAATTGTTGACGCTTGTATCTACTGCCATCGCGGCAGGAATTTCGCTTGGTTGATTCACGTTCATGTCAGCGCTCGTCTGCTTATCCATGATCTGTGCCGGAGCGTCGATCACTGGCACTTGCTGATTCCTGCTCAGCAAATACGTTACCTGCTCGTCGCTCAGGTTAGGCGCAGCGATGCGCAGCAGTGTGCCCGCTGCTGCGTCAGTAAGCGCACCAGCGTGATGCGCTGCGATGATCGCCATTAGTGGCGCTGTGTCCGCCACAACGTCAGCCTGTGACGCTTCCATGAGGATGCGATCAGCCGCAGGATCGTCGCTCTTGTCAAGTCCTGCAATGTCACGCGCTTCGTTGACGCTTGCGAGGTTGCTTGCATTGAGCGCAATAGCGCGCTGCACACGCGAATCATTATCTTCGCGCATCGCAGGAATTTGTGAAAGGTCGTGCTCGAAGTAGAGGCCCTGCGCCTTGGCGTCAGGCCATTCAGCATGCAGCAGCGAGTATGTAAGTTCTTCGGCGATGAATGCGCATTCATCAACCGCGAACAAATCCCAAACCGCGCGCATCTGCACTGCTGCGTTGGCAAGCACTGACGCATCGCTGAAATCTCCAGCTGCCGCCGGTGGTATGCGGAAAGGAGCCATGATCTCTTTTGCGATTCGGTTCATGCGCTCCTCACGCTGCATTTCCGATGCGCTGAACGCGTCTGCCTTGTAATCGAAGCCAGCGCTGACGTGCATGTCACGCCCTGCGTTCTGTGGATTTTTGCGCCAGCGATCCCAGTCAATTCGAGCGCGATCAAAATCAACGGGCGTAGTCTGCTGCGGATGAATCACCATTCCGCCCTTCTGTCCGCCACGTCGGTCAACGCTTGCCTGCGCCATGTCAGCCAGGTTGTATCGATTGATCACATCGAGCGCTGCGCTGGTCGGGCTGTCTGCATACACATCACCGCTCAGCGATGGATACGAAAGGTCGATCACGTCAGCGCGCGCAATGAATGCATTCGTCGGAAGCCAGGTAAACCCACTGATCCACGCGCGCGGGTCAGCCTGAATTTCAATGTAGTTCATCGGCAAAATGTATAGCTCGGCAACTCCACCAAGCCCGCGAACTTTCTGGATCAGACAACGACCATGCAATGAAAGCTGCTGTTCCATGCCACGCCGAAATGAGCGCGCATTGAGATTGACTGGATTCACGAAACGCAACAGATCGATAACCGGGTGTTCGTGGATTTCATTTTTGTCTTCACCGTATCCTTGATACAGCTTCATCGGCGCCTGCGCAACCGCCGCCATTCGCGCCTGCACGCAGTTATACGCCCACACGTTGTGCTTCACTGCACCGATGCGACCAGATGCGCTATCACCGTATTCGCCATTCGTGCTGGTTGCTTCATCGGTCGCCCAAACGTTACCCCACCAGGCTGGTTTATCGAGCGCCTTAACTGCAGCGCGCCCGAACAGTCGATCCATGATCCCCATATTATTTATCCTCCGAACATTGGAATGCTTCCGCACGCTGTCCATGCTAGAGCAAGACTCATCACCATGTCATCATGCACGCCATCAGGCGCACCGTATCGCATCTGACCGCTGGGGAGACGATCACCTTCGTACGCTTCGAGTTCATCGATTAGCGCGCGATCATCATAAATCGAAATAGATCGATGATCGAATGCGGCGGCAAGTGTTTCGATGATCTGCGCTTTGCTTGTGTTGCTGGTCACAAAATCACGCACGCGAATATTCATCGTGCGCA
>Ga0114967_10000738_pt1 | contig 27940 bp, 20 predicted proteins | sample M_130628_MF_Meta_FD_92639 | JGI IMG/M metagenome (GOLD analysis project Ga0114967, IMG submission 92639) | Freshwater microbial communities from Lake Montjoie, Canada to study carbon cycling - M_130628_MF_MetaG | ecosystem: Environmental > Aquatic > Freshwater > Lake | place: Lake Montjoie...
CGTCTGTCACAACCGTTGCTGTAGGCGTTACACCTAGCACCACTGCTACCACTAGTGTTTCTGCATGTGGAAGTTATGCTTGGGCGGTTAATAACCAAGAATATACAACTTCAGGAACTTATACTTATGTATCTGGCTGCCATACTGAGGTATTAAATTTAACAATTACTTGTACCAGTGTCGTTACTGTAAAAATGAATATCGAAGGATATTATGATGCTGCTTCTCCGGCAATGCGACCCGTATTGGCAAATCAAGGTGTTGGAACAAGCACAACAGATGTTGATGTTGTAACTGTAGAGCTCCATGATTCGTCAAGTTACGCTACTGTTGGAACTACTACCGCAATGTTGCAGACTGATGGAACAGCCGTTGCTACATTCCCTTCTATAAGTGGATCTTACTACATTGTTGTTAAATACAGAAATTCATTAGAAACTTGGAGTGCCAATCCTCTAAGTGTGGGAGCAACGGCTTACTACAATTTCACTGATTCCGCTGCTAAAGCTTATGGCAATAACATGAAATTATTAGAGACGGGCGTATATGGGTTCTTTTCAGGAGACATCAATCAAGATGGTTTTATTGAAGCTTCTGATTATGCACCGTTGTTAAATGATAATGATGCCGCTGCCGAGGGGTATAAGGCAACCGATTTGAATGGCGACGGCTTTGTAGAAGCAGAAGACTATCCTATTTTGCTAAATAATTCTGATGATGCCATTGAATTAGCTCGGCCATAATGACTAAAAACATGCGCTCTATGAAGAGTTAAACTTAGAAGCGAGAGCACCCAATTAGTCAGGATTTAATAACCATGTAGTGATTAAAAAAACACTATGTTGTGGTAAAGGAAAAACACTCTTAAGGATCTATAAAAAAACCTGTTCATTAACGAACAGGTTTTTTACGATGGTTTTATTCTTTTTTTTCTATGGCTTCTAAGCGTTTTAGAATTGATTCATTTGATTTTTGGAGTGCTTCGTTTGCTTTTTGGAGTGAAAGGATTAGTGCTTGTTGTTCTTGAATGGCTTTCACGGAAATAGGGATGAAATCGTTATATCTTAGGCCGTACATACCTGCATCATCTTTATTGATAATCCCATTATTTGGGTCTCCTGCCTGCTGGAACGCCATTTCTACTTCTTGGGCGATAAAACCGTACTCTGTTTTCTGATTACTATCGTTTTTTCTGAAGTAGGATACTGGGCGAAGGGTTTTTATAAAATCTAGCCCCAAAGCCGAATTGGTTATCTTATCTTTATATCTTCGATCCGAGCTGGTCGTCCAGGCTACTTTGGTGGTTGCTAAGCCGATGTTTTGGTCGCCGAGGCGTATTTGATTCGAGTTGGCTGCCACATCCACTTGCGTATTAAAGCCAATGGCTATGTTATTGGTTCCCGTGGCGCTAATTCCGGCCTGGTAGCCAATGAAGGTGTTGTTCCCTGTAGCATTACTGGCATTTCTGCCGGTTTGATAGCCGATGCAGACATTATTGTTTCCGATGGCATTGAACCCGGCCTCATAGCCTAGTGCAGTATTCGCAGAACCTCCGGCATTATTTAGGGATGACCAACCCACGGCTGTGTTCCCAGCAGAAGTGGTATTTCCTTGTAAGGCGAAATAGCCTACTGCGGTTGAATTACTGGCGGTGTTCGATAAAAGGGCTTTGTAACCGATGGCTACACAATTGCTGATATTGCCCGTTCCTAGTGACATGGCATCAGAACCGATGGCTGTATTCGATTGCGCGGCGTTGCTGCTAATGCCTTTCAGTGCATTGGTCCCAACGGCGGTATTCCATTGCGCTGTTGTATTGCAAGCCGCAAGGGCATTTTGACCAAAGGCGACATTGTTGCTGCCGGTGCTTACGGCCAGTGCGTTATTCCCAAAAGCGGTGCTGTTGGTTGCTGCCCCAGCTGCCAAGGCTCCTACTCCGAAGGCGGTACTGGTTGATCCAATTTTTCCTGCCGCGGTGTTGCTTCTTCGGAAGGCTACGTCAACCGCATCCGTTGTTCCAATGAAATTGGTAGTTCCTGATAAGCTTGCATTACCAGTTGTATTCCAGGAGGTGCTTGTCGTGGTTTGGAGTTGGACCCATTTGGACCCATCCCAATAATAAAAACCGGCAGGGCTGAGACTAGCTCCTGTATTGTATATTAGTTCTGAATTGACAGGAGACGTTAAGGGGCTGGCGCTGTTGAGTGCAATTAAATTGACTCTCGGGATTACTAAACCATCGGTCGTGGAAGTAACATCTAAAGCACCATCGGGAAGAACTGTTCCAATACCCACTTGCGCAGTAAGGGTAAAAGAAATTAAACTAAGTACGAGTAAGGTTAAAACAGTGGTTGTATTTTTCATAAATCGTCAAACGCATTTTGATTGTGATTAAAGATATTTTAATTATTGCTCTTTGAAATTGAGTATTGTATAAAAAAACCATACAATTTTTGTTAATTATTTATGCTTTGCGCGTCCCAAGGAATTCAAAGACTAGCTTGACACTTGGCTTGTTGTGACCGAGAACTTTATACCCTCTTGCTATTCTTGTTGAGTTAATGTTAAGGTTAGAAGGTTTTTTTCTGAGCGATAGTATCGCTATACGTTGCGATTTTGACTCTACTTCTTTTAAAGTTGTGCAGGGACAAGGTCAATTTCATTTTTTTTGAAGAACATTTAACAAAACTTTTTGTTTAGTTAAACGCTGAAATCGTTAAACAATAATTATCTTTACCGTTCAAAATAGTAGAAAATATGGCCACAGCAAAAACGAGTAAAGCGAAGCAGCAAATAGTAGACGATCGTGCTATTATTTCCTTGTACATGAATGATGTATTGGAGATGAATGAAGCTCCCAAAAATGTTTATGTGTTTTGCAAGAAGCACAGTATTGACGAGAGTGATTTTTATTCTTTTTTTGGCACGCTAGAGGCCTTAAGGCAGGCTGTTTGGGTGATGTTTTTTGAAAATGCAGTTGCCGTGATTGAGAAGGAACCTTCTTTTGAGGGATATAGTGATAAAAACAAATTGTTGGCCTTATACTTTACGATGTTTGAAATTCTAACTTTAAATAGAAGTTATGTTTTGTATTCTTTGATGGAGAACCAAGGAGGCTTGAAAAACTTAAAAAATTTAAAAGAATTTAGACGCCATTTTAAAGCTTACATTGTAGATACTATAAAGTCAAAGCCTTCAGAGGTATTCGGGAAAGTGGCGAAAGTAACCGAACCTGTTTTCTCTGAAGGGGCTTGGCTTCAGTTTTTATTTTTATTGAAATTTTGGATGGATGATACCTCCAAAGGTTTTGAAAAGACGGATGTGTTAATTGAGAAGTCGGTTAACACCGTCGTTGACTTATTGGATACTAAACCCTTAGGAAGTTTGTTTGATTTAGGCAAATTTCTTTGGAAAGAAAAAATGAACTAATGAAGACTTTAGATAAAATTCCGACGGGAAAAATCGAGCGTGCTAGTCAGTTAGTTAAAACAGGCATTAAAGTTGGCGGAAATTACGTGGCATATTATGGTGAGAAGATGGTAAATCCCTCTTTGAATCGTGATAAACTGAATGAGAACAATGCTGAAGATATTTATGATGGTTTGAAAAACCTCAAAGGAAGTGCTTTGAAAGTGGCTCAAATGTTGAGTATGGATAAGAGCATTATGCCGCAGGCATATGTAGATAAATTTTCGTTATCGCAGTTTTCGGTACCGCCTTTATCGGCGCCGTTGGTTCGCAAGACGTTTAAAAAATATTTGGGAAAATACCCAGAAGAGTTATATGATTCCTTCACTCCTGATGCTATGAATGCGGCGAGTATCGGTCAGGTACACAAAGCAACCAAAGATGGGAAAAATTTTGCTGTGAAAATCCAATATCCAGGAGTGTCGGATAGTATTAGTTCGGATTTGGCTTTGGTTAAGCCTTTTGCCACCAGGATGTTTAATTTAAAAGGAAAAGATTCTGAAAAGTATTTTAAGGAGGTTGAGGATAAGCTGCTGGAGGAAACCGATTATCATTTAGAATTAAAGCAGAGTGTTGAGGTTTCGGGTTGGTGTAGCGCGATTGCAAATTTGCGTTTTCCAAAGTATTATCCTGAACTATCGTCAGAGAAAATCTTGACTATGGAATGGATTGATGGAGAGCATTTGTCAGAGTTCACCGCGCACAATCAAGACCGTGAAAAGGGAGATCGACTGGGGCAGGCATTATGGGATTTTTATATGTATCAAATGCATTATTTGAAGCAAGTGCATGCAGATCCTCACCCGGGTAACTTTTTGATTGATTCTGATGGAAAACTCGTAGCGATTGATTTTGGTTGTATTAAGCATGTTCCTGAGGAATTTTATGTTCCTTATTTTGAATTGGCCAAACCCGAAGTAATAGACAATCCTACCTTGTTTGTCGAAAAATTGTATGAATTAGAGATTTTGCGTGCCGATGATTCAGAAAGGGAGTTGGCTTATTTTACCAAAATCTTCCACGATTTATTGAGTTTGTTTACCAAACCCTTTCATGGGGATTATTTTGACTTTTCCGATGAGGCTTTTTTTGGACAGATTGCGACGATGGGAGAGGAGTTTGCTAAAGATACAGAATTGCGCAAGATGAATGGCAATAGAGGTTCGAAACATTTCTTGTACATCAATAGAACCTTTTTTGGACTGTACAATTTACTACATGATTTAAAAGCGCGTGTTGATACGAAGTCGTTTGAAAGATACATACATTAAAAAGGTTTTACTTATTGGTTAGGGTGATAAGGGCGGATACTCCACGTTTGAGTTTCGCCCTTATCTATTTAGTATTATTCGTAAGTTTGCACCACACACTAAAAAGATGCTCAGCGTACAAAACATTACATTTTCTTATCAAAAAGAGGTAACCTTGAAGGAACTTTCGTTTTCGGTGCCTAAGGGAGCTACTGTGGCGGTTATTGGAGAGAGCGGTTGTGGTAAGAGTACGTTGTTGAAATTGGTTTATGGCTTATATGATTTGGATATGGGTCACATCTTTTGGAACGGGTCAGAAGTATGGGGTCCGAAATACCATTTAATTCCGGGTATGGATTATATGAAATATTTGGCACAAGATTTTGATTTGATGCCTTATATCACAGTCGCGGAGAATGTGGGCAAGTATTTATCTAACTTTTATCCAGAAGAAAAAGCGGCTCGAGTGGCTGCGTTGCTTGATGTTGTTGAGATGACCGATTTTGCAGGGGTTAAGGCTCAATATTTGAGTGGGGGACAAATGCAGCGTGTAGCATTAGCGCGCGTATTAGCATTAGAGCCCGAAGTGCTTTTGCTTGACGAACCTTTTAGTCATATTGATAACTTCCGGAAGAACAGTTTACGCCGCAAGCTATTCCACTACTTAAAAGAAAAAGAAATTACTACGCTAGTGGCTACACATGATAGTACAGATGTATTGTCGTTTGCCGACCAAGTAGTAGTGATGCATGGTGGTGCCCTACTTACCCAAGGTGCTCCGGAGGAGCTTTATACGCGTAATAACGATTATTACGTGGCTTCCTTATTTGGTGATGTTAATAAAATCGAACTCGAAGGGAAAGTGTACTTTTTGTACCCTCATCAATTGCAAGTGGTTGACCATTCCGGATTGGAAGTTACCGTTGTGAAAGCCTATTATCGGGGCAGTCATCATTTAATTGAAGGAAGGTATGCTGGAGGAGTGCTTTATTTTGAAAGTCGGATTGTTTTGCAAGAAGGTATAGCAGTTTACTTAGGTTTCGATTCACAATAGCTTACTACTTATTTTAACAATTTCGAAAAAATGATTACCTTGTGGGGTAGTTTTTTAAAGGATGCTTATTTTCGCTTCCCATTTCTATTAAATTAATAAACGAATTATGTATCATTCAAAAATATCGGGCCTGGGTTATTTTGTACCCGAAAATATCGTGACCAATGACGATTTGTCTAAGATTATGGATACTAATGATGAATGGATTCAGGAGCGAACTGGGATTCAGGAGCGTCGTCATGTGGTTAAGGGTAGTGGAGAGACCACTACGACTATGGGGGTAAAAGCGGCCCGAATAGCACTAGAGCGTTCAGGAGTAGCCAATGAGGATATTGATTTTATTGTTTTTGCTACTATATCACCGGATTATTATTTTCCGGGTCCGGGTGTCGCCTTACAAAAGGAATTGGGTTTGCGAACCATAGGCGCGCTGGACGTTCGGAATCAGTGTTCTGGTTTTGTTTATGCATTATCGATAGCGGACCAATATATTAAAACGGGAATGTATCGAAATGTTTTGGTCGTAGGCTCTGAATTGCAATCGATAGGCTTGGATATGACGACTCGAGGACGAGCAGTTTCGGTGATTTTTGGTGATGGCGCGGGCGCTGCGGTTTTGAGCAGGGGAACGGATGAGGTCAGTAAAGTGTTGTCTACCCATTTGCATTCAGAGGGAGAACATGCAAAAGAATTGTCTGTGTTATCGCCGGGAATGGGAGGTCGCTGGGTTACCGATATCTTGGCAGATCATGATCCCAATGACGAGAGTTATTTTCCTTATATGAATGGCCAATTTGTCTTTAAAAATGCGGTAGTTCGCTTTAGTGAAGTGATCCACGAAGGGTTGGAAGCCAATAATATGCAGGTTTCTGATATTGATATGTTGATACCGCATCAAGCTAATTTAAGAATTTCGCAGTTTATACAGAAGAAGTTTGGACTTCGAGATGATCAAGTTTATAATAATATACAGAAGTTGGGTAACACTACAGCCGCTTCAATACCGATTGCTTTGACCCAAGCTTGGGAAGAAGGAAAGATTAAGAAAGGGGATACGGTTGTTCTGGCCGCTTTTGGTAGTGGATTTACGTGGGCTAGTGCTATATTAAAATGGTAACTGATACGAATGAAAATAAAAAAAGCCAAACATAGCGTTTGGCTTTTTTTATTGGGTATTACTTGACCTTTATTACATCATACCGCCACCCCCTTGGGTTTCGTTCTTATCGCGTTGTTTTCTTTGCAAAGCGGCATTTTTGCCGCCTCCAAAGCGGAAATTAAAGCCTAAATAAATACTTTGACTTTCCCAGTAAAAGGCACCTTCTTGCTTGTAGGGTAGGGTTCCATCAAAGCTGAAATTCATGGTGTTGAAAATATCATTTATTTTTGCACTTAGGGTTCCTTGACCTTTTAAAATGTTATAACTCGCTCCAAGATCGGTTTTGTACATGCTTTTTCTCAGGAATTGCAATCCTTGTTCTTGCCCGCGGTACAAACCAAATAATTGGAAGCGCAGGTTTTTTGTTGCTTTGAAGTTATTGTTGATTCGTGCATTAAAAATAGAAATGTTCTTTTCTATAAATTGGTCTGACACCGTTCCTCTTATGGTTCTAAAATAGATGTCAGTTCCAATGTTGGCACTCCACCATTTTGTAAAATCTAAATTGGTTGCGATCTCGGCACCATAGGAATTGTTGTCCTTGAAGTTGGCAAATGACAATATGTTTCGATTTGGATCGTTGGGATCAATTTCGACTAAACGGGTAATTTCTTGTGAAATCATTCTGTAGAATACTACTGTTGAAATAGAACCTATCTTGGTTTTGCGTGTGTAGTTTAATTCAAATGAATTGGTGAACTGAGGTCTAAGATAGGGGTTTCCCACCGAAGACACGGTAGGCGTACTCCATTCTCGAATAGGGTTAACTTGTCCGATGCTGGGGCGATCTACCCTTCTTGAATAATTGAAATTGAAACTATTCTTATCGGAAAGTTTATAGGAAATATAACCACTAGGGTAGACGGTATTGATTTTGTCATGAAAGTTTGCCGTAATTATATCGGTAGTACTACCGTCGCCATTTTGGTCGTTAGCATCAACGGCATTGAATTTGGCATCCGCTACATAATTTTCGAAACGCGCCCCAACTTGATATCCCCATTTATCCCATTGTTTACCGAAGGTAGCATAAGCCGAGTGAATTTTTCTTTCGTAATTGAAATCTGAGTTGTAGGCTTGGTTTAGGTTAAAATCATTGTTGGTGTTTTCCAAACGAGTTTCTAAACCCGTTTCTAATTTGGCATTATTTTGTAGCGGATTTGTGTAATCTAAATTTATTTTGGTGTTATTATTTAGGCTTTTAATGTCATTAGCTGCGGCGGTGGTTGTTGTGGTTATGGTGGTGAAAATACTGTTTTCACTGGATTTGTTTCGATTATAGTTGGCCTCCAATTCAATATTCTCACCCTCTTTTTTGAATTTGTGTTTGAAATCAAGATTGTAGGTCCCGGAAGGATTGTTGTTTTCGCTTAGGTTATTTTGGAGAATATTTGGAAACGTATTGTCTAGATAAGTTACGGTTGTTGCGCTATTGCCGTTGGAAAGGAAGTAGTTTTGGCTGGTATATATGGAAACGGTATTGTTATCGTTCCAGTAAAAATCGATACCGACTTTATACAAATGTGAGGTGTTTTTGTTTAGGAAATCAAAGTTGACCGTTTTCTCCGCGTTTGGTTGGTGACTGTTTACGAAGCCATGGTTTTTTTGGAGTCCGTGATTGAATCCATAATTTCCATAGAAATTGAATTTGCCCACTTTATAATTGACATCAAACGAAGCATTTGCCTTAGGTGTTTTTGCGAAAGTAACTCCGTTATTTATGCTGGCATTGAACCCTTGACTAGCATTTTTATTCAGTACTATGTTTATGATACCGCTCATACCTTCTGGATTGTATTTGGCAGAAGGATTGGTAATTAACTCGATTTGTTTGATGGAAGCTGAGGGGATTTGTTTTAGTAATTGGGCAGGATCGATGTTGGTAGGTTTACCATCAACCAACACCCTAACATTTTCATTACCTCGTAAACTTATCGCATTGGTTTGCGCATCTACGCTTACGGAGGGTATATTGTTTAATATTTCACCTGCTGTCGCGCCTGCTGAGATTAAATCTTTACCAACATTAATAATTTTGCGGTCAATTTTTTGTTCGTAGGTAGATTTTTCTTTTACGATTTCTACGCCTTTTAATTCCACTGCTTCTTCTTCAAGAAGAATGGTATTCATGGTAAGTACTTTGTTTGCGGCATCTAAAGAGATAGTGACAATTTGTTTTTTGTATCCTATAAATTGAAACTCGACCGTGTAGCTTTCTAGGCCAATGTTTTTGATGGTAAATGAGCCATTGTCTTGTGTTAAGCCCCCCGTAATGATTTTGTTTTCTTGTTTCAGGGTTACATTGACATAGGGGATGGGTTGGTTGCTGTTTTTGTCAATGACTTTTCCTGTTATGCTTCCTGTTTTTGGAAGAGTAGGGGTTGCATTTTGAGCTTGAAGTAGGGAAAGGTTTCCCAAAAGAAGCCATAGTAAAAGGGGTAATCTCATGTTTGTTTTTTGCGTAACGGTTGATGGTGTGCCTTAGTGGCCCGCAAAGGAAGGCATTTTTTACAAACTTTACTAAAAAAAAACTCCTATGTTTGGGGGCATAGGAGTTTCCGTAGGTTAAGAAAATTATCGCTTCATGGCGAAATGGGCTTTGAATTCACTATTATTTTTATTGGCATCTAAATAATCTACACTAAACCAATAGTCATCGGATGGCATTTCGTGGCCGTTGTAGGTGCCGTCCCAACCACTGCTGTTTGGTTTAATTTGGGTTAATACTTTACCGAATCGGTCAAAGATGGTAATCATCGCACTTTGTTGACCTGCTAGGTCTTTGATATTCCAAGTATCGTTGAATCCGTCACCATTTGGCGTGAAGAATTTTGGATAATTCAGTACTAGTGCTTGTATTGTTGACGTACCACAACCGTATTTATCTCTAACGGTTATGATGTGCATACCTGAATTTACATTATAAAATACTGGGCTGTCTTGGAAATTTCCATTATCAAGTTGGTATTCAAAATTATTTCCTTGTCCAACCGCTTCTACTGTAACTGTTTGATCATCGGCAAAATCTTGATCCACGCTGTATGAAACCAAAGCAGGTTCGGAAGCAATTACGGTAGCAGATATAGGTTCCGAACTACAACCAGTGCTATTATTTGTTGCCACCACAGTATAAACACCTGGTAAGATTGCATGGTAGGAATTTCCGGTACCAACAGTTTGTCCACTTTCGTTAGTCCATACGAAGCTGTATCCAGCAGACGGCAGGTTACTGTATAAAATATAAGGATTTAACAGGTGACCTGTTGCGCTTTCGATACAAACTACGCCATCAATAGGTGAGGGAACTGGTAGTTTATTTACTTCGATGGAAATAGGCTTGATTTCGTAACAATTAGGCGCCAAGGTATTATTTACTCTAACGTAAGCAATTGCACTTAGCGTAGAAGTAATTGCATTCGTTTGATTAGCCGCATCCGTTAAGGTCGCGTAATATGCTAAGTTGAATTCGGCTCCCGTTTGCGTTCCAAGGATGGTTGTAGTTAACGATGTTAAATCAAAGGAAGTAATTCCGTCGTTGTTTCCATCTTCATCGCAAACTGTTCTCATGCTTAGCGGAGTTGAATAGGCTATTGGAGCTTTAATTATTGTTACTACAAAAGAAGTTTCATCAGAACATCTTGGTAAGAAAGGAGCAACACCGTAGATATAAATCGTTTGTGTATTTGAAATGATACTGCCGGCAGGAAGTTGGATTCCGGTTCCATTTGGTCCAGTGTAATAATTACCTACACCAAGTTCTGGTAGCGTATAACTTTCACAAGTCGTTGTATTCGGTTTTGAGTCCACATTGAAAATAGTCAATAAGAAGCTAATTTCACTACTACAATCGGGTGAAGTATTGGTATGAGCATATACATAGATTGTTTGTGTAGCGGTAACTACATCACCGGCATGTAATAAGGTACCAGAACCGTTAGGACCGGTATAATAGTCTCCGAGAGCCAGCGGGAATAAGGTATAGGATTCACAAGAATTTATGTTTGGAATACTAGTTAAGACAGGCGTATGATTTATGGTAACCGTGAATGAATGTTCGTTTAAGCAGCTAAAGCCCACACGGATTAGTGCTTCTTTGAATACATAAATGGTTTGACTAGTGGTAATAGTTGTGCCTGGAGCAATTTCGGTACCAGCGCCATAAGGACCACCAGATTGTGTGTAATATAGATTGCCTTCGGACAAAAGTGGCAGCGTGTAGCTATCGCAAGCCTGGACATTTGCAGGTGCTTCGGCATTTGCTGAAAACACATTTATTTGAAAACTATTTTCGATACTACAAGCAGGTGTTATATTAGAAACTGCGTAGATATAAATTTTTTGAGAACTAGTAATAATGGTTCCGGCGGGTAGCATAGTACCGGTTCCATTTGGACCCGTGTAGTAATTTCCGTTTGATAACTGTGTTAAGACATATTGATCGCAAATGTCGATATCAGAACGCGAGTCAATACTTGGTGGCGTATTAATCGTTACCACAAAACTGGATTGGTTGTAACAGGTTGCATTTAAATATTTAATAATATAGATCGTTTGCGATGAAGTGATTACATCACCTGGATACAAAGTTGCACCAGCACCGTCGCTTTGGGTGTTATAATTTCCATTTACTGGTGATGGCAACGTGTAATTGTCACAAGCCGAAACGTCGCTTAAGGTGTCCACATCTGGTTGTGCAATTGTTAAGTTGAAATGTAAATTATCGGTACAGTTATTATTTCCACTGGAGGTAGCCGCGTAGATATAAATTGTAGTTGATTGATTGATAATAGTACCGGCAGGAATTAATGTGCCTGTTCCCCCTGGACCCGTGTAGTAATTTCCAATTGGTAATGCAGGTAATTCAAATCCATTGCATTGATTTACATCGGCTGGTTGTGCGATACCAATGTATACTTCGAAAGCATCTTCGTCGCTGCAAGTGGAGCTGGTTTCTGAGCCCGCGTATACGTAGATTGTTTGGCTGTTTGTGATTACGTCTCCCGCATTCAATATTGTACCTGTTCCATTTGGACCCGTGTAGTAATTTCCTAAAGTAAGTTCTGGAAGCGTATACGACGAACATTCAAAAATATCAGGTCGGGTTCCTACTTCTACGAGAGGAAGAATGGTAATGGCACATTCCGTATCAATAGCACAAAAGGGCTCTACTTCTGTTTGATAAAAATAGTGTATTATTTGCGAAGAAGTAAAAATTGTTCCCGGTGGAATTAATGTACCTAATCCACCTGCTTCCGTGTAATAACCACCATATAAGGTATTAGGTAAGGTGTAGCTTCCGCAACGAGTAACAGTGAGTGGAGATAACGTTTCAGGATTGATGATTAGTACGTGAAAAGAGCTGTTAGAACCACAAGTTCCTGGGCCATCTGGTTGATTGAATATATAAACTGTCTGTGTTTCTAATATTTCATTTCCTGCAAATAATGGTATTCCATTTCCATTTGAAGCTGTAAAATAGTTTCCATTTGTTAACGGAGGTAGAATGTAACTTGTACAAGCGATTACATCTTCAAGATCATCGACAACTGGTACTGGTAAAATAATCAAATTAAAACTAGTAAGGCTAAAACAAGACTGGTCTGAAACATTTTCTACTCTAACATAGATAGTGGTGTTTGAGTATAGCGCATTAGTTAAATTGGCAATAGGATTAACCGCAGTGGCAGCGTCATTTTGAGACGAATAGTAGCTTACAATATTAATGTCTTCAGATTGTCCATCTAAGATTTCATCCGTTTGTGAGCTTAAATTGAAATAGGCGTTAAAAAAATATTGTGATCTAGCGCATTTTGATATATCGGCAGGTTGATGTGCGATTGGAGGCGGTGAAGTTAAGATTTGAAATGACTTAATCGTATAACAGCCTGTGTTTGGTAATTCAATTCTAACGTAGATTGTTTGTCCACTTGGGCTATTGAAAACAGGAGGTAATTGGTTACTGTGGTTCATTGCATCCGATTGCGTTAAATGATAGGTCACGATTGCATTTGGATCAATACCTGCTTTAATTGTTGGAGTGTTGCTGGCTAAATTGAAATCATAGGTTGCGCTGCCATTATCACATTTGTAGATATTAGTAGGATTTGGCGTTACAATTTCCGGATAGTATTCTACTATTACACTGTCGGTAATAGGTTGACAATTATTTATTAAGTTAGTATAGGTTACACTGTAAGTGCCCGGCTGACTTATCACTAAGGAAGAACCAGTTTCTGACGGTATTACTGTTCCATTTTTTTTCCAAACAAAAGAGTAATTCGTTGTGCTAAGGTTAGTACCCAAAGTGTGATTTTGTCCAAAACATATCGCCGTATTAGTTGCAATTAAAGCATCTAATCCTAATACATCTTGACCAATATTAAAACTATCAGAGGAGATAAAAATTGAAGAGTCAGATTGCAAATCTGAACGGTCTGCAATAACTAATTTTATGTGGTAGGGCACATTAGGTGTTAAAACAGAAGCTGCTGTTAATACTTTTGTTTGTCCATTAAAGTTAGTCGCAGAGCCTGCTGCTGCTGAACCACCATTAAAAAAGCCAAAGTATTGAGGATTGGATGAGGGGCAAGAAGAGTTGTAAAGAAAATCTCGAATAGTTACCACTGAGATTGGAGTGTTCGTATTGGGCACCACGGCTAGATTCGTTGTAACTCCTGTCACCGTATTGGTTAATAAGAATGCAAATGCATCGGAATAGAGGCATTGAAAGTTTCCATATTCTTCAGAGGCAAAAATAAAATCAAAACTGAAGTTTGGTGAGATCGGAGTGAAATCAAATTCTAATGTAGTAGCATTTTTGGATACCATTGGGATGCCTGCTGCCGCTAATGTAGCTTCTAGACTCGTATCACCAGGCCAAGTTGGCGATCCATCACTAAGTAGGGTAGTGTTTGGACCCGCTGCATTTATCGCACTTCCAGTGCTTAAGACCACACCACTATTCATTAGGAAGTTAGGATTGGAATTTTGGAAAAAACCAATTCCATTCGTTGAACCAAAATTTGATCCAGTGCTCCAAGTAATGTTGGTCGCTGATACACAGGGTGAATTAATAAGCACATTGTTTACTAATTGCGGTACTGAGTAATTTGATGTATTTACGGCGATTGGTTGCGAGAAACCAATCAGGGTAAATAAGAGAACGATTAATAGTAATAACTTTTTCATGATTTGGGGATTTTGACAGTACAAATATTGTTTATTTGAACGTTTAAATGCAAAAATAATCGATGAAATGCATAAAATAATAATATAAATATATAAAATACTTACAAAACATATGTAATTATATGGGTAAGTATGTAGTTTTTAAAGTTTTAGTAATCCTTAAAATTCTAATCGAATGATTATCTTTGTGCATCAAAAAAATAACCATGAAATTATCCGCATTATTGACAGAACCCATTTTAAAAGCCGTAAAAGAATTATATGCTATTTCCCTTGAAAAGATTGAGTACCAGCAGACTCGAAAAGAATTTGAAGGGGATATTACGGTGGTAATTTTTCCACTTTTAAAAGTAATAAAAGGTAATCCAGTGGAAATTGGAACTGCTATTGGGAACTATTTGACGGACAATCTAGATGTCGTAGTCCGCTTTAACGTAGTATCTGGCTTTTTGAATGTTGTGGTTCAGGATGCTTATTATTTGAATTTTTTTAATGGAATTAAAGAAGATGAGTATTTTGGTTCTATTTTGCCTACTGCAAATGATAAATCGGTTATGGTAGAATATTCTTCGCCAAACACCAACAAGCCATTACATTTGGGTCATGTTCGTAATAACTTATTGGGTTACTCCGTTGCAGAGATTATTAAAGCTTCAGGAAAAAAGGTATATAAGACGCAAATTATAAATGATCGTGGTATTCATATTTGTAAGTCGATGTTGGCTTGGCAAAAATATGGCAACGATCAAACTCCAAGTTCAACGGGCCTGAAGGGAGATAAGTTGGTTGGTAATTATTATGTAAAGTTTGATCAAGAATATAAAGCTCAAATTAATCATTTGATTGGGCAAGGTAAAACTGAAGAGGAGGCCAAAAAGCAGGCGCCTATTATTATGGAAGCGCAGCAAATGCTCTTAGATTGGGAAGCGGGTAAAACCGAAGTGATTGATCTTTGGAAAAAGATGAACCAGTGGGTATACGATGGTTTTGCACAAACGTATCAAAATCTTGGTGTTGATTTCGATAGTTATTATTATGAAAGTAGTACTTATTTATTAGGTAAAGAAGTTGTTCAATATGGTTTAGAAAAGCAAATATTTGAAAAAGATCCAGATGGTTCGGTCTGGATTGATTTAACCGAAGACGGGCTAGATCGAAAAATTGTATTGCGCTCCGATGGTACCGCTGTTTACATGACGCAAGATATTGGAACAGCGATACAACGCGTAAAGGATTTTCCAAGCATTGGAGGAATGGTTTATACGGTGGGTAATGAACAAGATTACCATTTTAAGGTATTGTTTCTAATTTTGAAGAAACTAGGATTTGAGTGGGCTGATCATTTGTATCACTTATCGTATGGTATGGTTGAATTGCCCTCCGGAAAAATGAAATCCCGAGAAGGAACAGTAGTTGATGCCGATGATTTAATAGAAGAGATGACTGCAACCGCAGGTAAAATAGCTGCTGAATTAGGTAAGTTGGAAGGCTATTCTTCAGAGGAAAAAGCTAAATTGTTTAAAATTATTGGTTTGGGTGCGTTAAAATATTATATTTTGAAAGTTGATCCTAAAAAGCAAATTTTGTTCAATCCTGAAGAATCAGTTGACTTTGCTGGAAACACGGGCCCTTTTATTCAGTATACTTATGCTAGAATTCAATCCATTTTGCGAAAAGCCGATTTTGATATAAAAATTGACGTATTGGATATTGTACTCCATGAAAAAGAACGAGAATTAATTAAGCAAATCGAACTTTATCCTGAAGTGATTCAAAATGCGGCACAAAATCATAGTCCGGCACTGATTGCTAATTATACGTATGAATTGGTTAAAGGATATAATTCATTTTATCAATCAGTTCCGATTTTAGGAGAAGAGCAAACAGAGAAGAAAATTTTTAGAGTCCAACTTTCAAAAAAAGTAGCTGATACCATAAAATCAGCATTTAAATTGTTAGGGATTGAAGTGCCTGAGCGCATGTAGTGTGCTTTCTTATTTTAGAACGTTACTTTAATCAGTGCATTGGGAGTTAGGTTCAACGCGTAATTGGTTAAACTCTCAACAGTGTTATTCGTGGTGTTTACCCTATAAAAGCGATTAATACTGTTTTTTGCATTTAACAGGTTTAAAATAGAAATATTAGTTTCAAGCATCGCTTTATTTGAAATTTTCCAATTTTTAGAGGCTGAAAAATTCAATTGAAAAAAGTCGGTTAAATTAGCATTGTTGGGACTGTTGTACTCAATGGCATTATTTGCATTTAGGGCAGTTGATTTTGGGGTTGTTACTGGTTTTCCAGAATGCCACTTGCAGCCGAGCGCTAGTTTAAGAGAATTCCATTCGTAAATTCCTGCCCAAGCAATACTGTGTTTCAATTCGAAATTATTCATAAAGTTAGGAGGCGTTAGGGCGGAGAATTGATAATTATTCTCATTATAACAGTAGCTCATCCAGGAGTAAAATTTGCCAAAGTTCTTTTGAATTAAAAATTCGCTTCCTATAACTTCGTAGTTTCCATTTGATTTTACAAATTCAAATTGATTTTGAAAACCTTGACTGCTGGTGGTGATTCCGGTTACTTTTTTATAGAAATTATCGAGGGTAATAAGCCAATTGTTGTTTTTGAAGCTTAGCCCAATTGATACTTGATTGCTTTTTTGTATCGGAATGGTACTTTCATTAGCAAGCGTCCAACGTCTTTTTTCAATTCCCAAAAAATCTTGTTGTAAGTCGATAATTTGAGATAACGTTTGGCTTTTAAGTTCTCCCAGGATTTCCAATCTTATTTCATTTGTAAGTGATTGATTGAATTGCAATCGAGGTTCAATTACAATCGATTTGAATTTGTCAAAATAGTTAGCTCTTATTCCTGCTTTAATGAAAGTGTTTTTGCTTGGGGACTCGTAAATACTTTCTGAAATCAACGAATGAATTCGTAAAACTTCTAAAATTTTTCTTGAGAAGGCAGGTGCGTTAATGGCATCAAAATTAGTTACTCCTGTTTCATCAAATTGGTAACCATTATTAAGTAAAAGTGATTTAGATAGCGTAACTGAATTTTGTACTTGAATCCCAAGTGCAGTTACTTTGTTTTCTTGGTTTAAGATTTGGTTGGTCTCTAATGCTTCATTTTTTGATGTTAATAAGTAGCTGGAAGCGTATACCTGAATTTGGGAATAATTATGAGTGTTCCAATTCAATTTCCAATTTATGGTTCCTCCGTAATTTTGTTGCCCCAGGTTACTGTTTTTGCTTGATGTATTGCTAAATTGATTGATGAATAAGGCATTTTTAATTACAATTAGGTCGGCTGTTAGCTCGTTTCTTTTTCCAATTTTTTGTTGGTACTGCGATGTGAAATCATAAAAGTAAAATTTTTCATCAGCCTTATATTCTATGGCTTGATTACTGTTTAGATCTGTTACAACCGTATTTTGAAACACCTTGTTTCTATAATTTTTGTACGTTGGAGAAGCGAATAAATCGGTTAAAGAACGCCGTCCAGCAATCGTAAAATTTGCGTTATTTGATAATTTTACTTTGCTAAAAAATTCAGAGCTAATTAGGTTAGAGCTAATGCTATTGCTACTTTTTTCGATGTTCTTACTGTGTGTTGATATCGCAATCAAGCTAGAAACACCTTCATCGTAAAATGCAGAAGTTCCGTTTTTGGTAATGGATATGGTCTGCGCTAAAGAAGGATTAAATGCAGAGATTAATCCGAAGAAATGACCGGTTTGGAACATTCTGATTCCATTCCATAAGAATAGATTTTGGTCGTGTGTCCCGCCCCGAACGTTGATGTTGGAAACCGTTTCGTCAATCGACTGAATTCCCGGAATCTGTTGCATTGTTTGTAAAACATCAGGTTCAATAAGACCTGGTAAAATTCCAAATCTTGTTGGTTTGATATCGATACTACCGTCGTTTTTATTGTAAATACCGGTGGTAAGGAATTGATGGGTATATACTTCGTTTAGTTTTTGAATGAGAGGAGTAAGTTTTAATTTAGGGCAGCTTGAAGTATAAAGTTCCTGCACAGGTATTGTCTTTTTTTCATAACTGATGTGACTAAATTCAAGATCATTTGACGAAGTTACTGGAAGTTCAAAATATCCATTCACATTTGATATGGATGTATTATTCGTTCCTATGACATTTATACTAGCATTTTCAATAGGTTCGTCCGTAGTGAGGTCTATCAAATAGCCACATAGAGGCTTGTCCAATTTTTGGTTGTTGAAGATCGAGTAGTAATTTTTGTATATTTTTTTAAATTTTAACCCTGTTTGAGCTTCAATAGTTATGATTTTTTCTTTAAGTGGTAGCGTATTGTCTGGGGGTAAAATTTTATAAATTACAATTTCATCTTCTATAAAATTGAATTTTATTTTGTTGGTTTTGCTAATTTGCTCTAAAATTGCTTTTAAAGCAATCTTGTTTTCTCCTTGTTGCGCGTAAGAACTAAACAAGGAGAAAAGCAATAAAAAATAAAAAAATGCTATTCTTTGGTTTACCATTAAAAATCCTCTAGGACAATTTTCTTGGAATCAAATTTAGAGATTTTTAAATGATATGTTGCAGAAACTATTTCTAAAGCAGATTTTAAATTATTTGCTGGTAATGTCCCGGTAAAAAGTTGGCTATTTTCTTTGGCATTGAAAACGATTTTGCAGTCAAATTGTCTTTGAATTTCATCTAAAATATTGTGTAACTTTTCTTGTTTGAAACTGATTTGGTTTGAAGTCCATTCAGGTTTGGTACTTTTTACGGTACTTTTTTCAATAGTGTCTGCAACAAAGGTCACTGCGTTTCCTTTTGTAATAATAACAATTTGATTGTTATGCACAACTTTAACACGTCCTTGGTAGCAAGTGACATCAAATCTGTTATTACGAACTTTAACATTAAATTGGGTTCCAAGAACTGTTACCGTTCCCAACGAAGTATTTACTTTAAATTTTTTTCCATGCGCTACTTTAAAATATGCTTCTCCTTTTAAGTCTAAGTTGCGGTTATTCTCCCAATTCCATTTTTTATAATTGATTTCGGATCCACTGTTTAAGACAATGTCCGAACGGTCAGGTAATAAAAAATGTACTTTCTTTCCATTTTCTGCTAGTTGAGTAGAAGTAGCATTGCTGCGAATAAAAAATGTTAATCCTAAAAGCACAAGGAATATTGCTGCAATTTTTAACCAATTTGATTTCGTAAAAGAGATGACTTTAGGGTTTGTTTTTTTGAGATTAATTGTATTTTGATAAATTAGTTCTTCATCAAAATCTGGAGCTTTCAGTTGACTCGAATACTCAGCTATTTTCACATAGGTGGCATAATCAGGATCGTTCTGAAAGGATGTTAATTCCTGTTCAGTCATTTCGCCAGCAAGCCATTTTGCTAATTCGTATTTGTCTTCCATTGTTGTCATTGTGTTTGTTAAACAGTTCTTTATTATTTTACCCTACCTGAATTGTTTAATTTCTGATCTAAGGGATAATAAAGCGCCATGAATTCTTTTTTCTACTGCTTTAATACTGATGTTTAATATGACTGCAATTTCGTGGTATTTTTTACCTTCAATGCGATGCAGCAGGAAGGCAGTTCGTTGTCCTTCTGATAAGTTTGCGATGGCTTTTTCAAGTTTATCTTTAAATTGTTGTTCTTCAATTAAAAATTCGGGACTTAAATTGGTTCGATCATTTGCGGTATTGTTTTGAGCATATTTTAGAACCACCTTTTGATGTGCAATTTCATTTAGGGAAGCATTGTTTGCTATGGTGTAAATAAAAGATTTTGCTTTTTCTACTGGAACGTTTTTACAATTTTCCCATAATTTTATGAAAGATTCTTGCGCAACGTCATTGGCTTTTTCTTCATTTCCAAATTTATAATAAAGATAATTTCGCAATGGCTTGACATTAGCCTTGAAAAAATTAGAAAAAACTAATTCTTCACAAATGCTTTTAGAATCTGTGTTGTTCATTTATGTTAAATTTGAATTACAAGAGCCTTTAAAATTAATTTTTTTTTTAAAAGTAGGGTTTTTTATTGCAACTTTGTTTACTATTGGGTATTGATATTTTAAATATGAAAAAAATTATTTGGTTTGTTTTTGCTTTCTTAATGGTTTCATTTTACTCTTGTGAGGATGAACAGGAGACTATAGTTCAAAATACTGCTGATAGTTTTACAAAGTCAACTGCTATTTCTTCATTGATTAAACGGGTTTCTCAAAATGAAACATCTCGTGATAATGTGCTAGATAATACTAGTTTGTTTAGTGTAAAATTGCCTGTCACGGTTACAGTCGATGGGCATAATGAGGTTGTAACATCTCCTGCCGATTATTTAGAAATACAAAGCATCATAAATGAGCATAGTTATGACAATGATATAGTATATTTTTCATTTCCGATAACGGTTATTTATTCAAATTATTCAGTGGCGACAATTCATACTCAAAATGAATTTAATTTGATTGTAGCAGCAAATGATGATAATTTTCATGAAATAGACTGCATAGATTTCCAATTTCCGCTCACTATCAAAACATATAACACTGATAATCAGGTAGCCAATACCATAAATGTTGCCAGTAATTCACAATTATACAATTTTGTGGATGGTTTAGGAGAAGGTGAACTCGCTGGAATTGTATTTCCAATTACGATGAAGAAAGCAAATGGGCAACTTTGTGTCACTAATAACAATGCTGAATTAGAGGACATAATTGATGCTGCAATAGAAGATGATAATACCGGAACAAATATGCCGGAGTTGCATGATATCTTGACTGATGGTAGTTGGCACATTTCGTACTGCTACTATGATAATGACGAAACGCTTTTCTTTAACGGTTATGATTTCACATTCAGTGGTATGGGAAATCAAGGGGACGTCGCAGCTGTGAAATCAAGTAACATTATAAATGGTGAGTGGGAGATACAAAATGAAAACTCTAATCAAACTTTAAAATTGCAATTTGACACCAATGCTTTACATGATTTGGAATCAGAATGGAAAGTGAAAGAGTATACATTTAATTACGTTCGGCTCAAAAGAGAAGGTGGCAGCAATGAGTATTACTACTTAAGTTTCACGAAAAACTAAAAATTTAGAAAAGAGTTTAATTCCGTAAAATGAAAATTTTCCATAAAAAATTTTTAAATCAAGAGCAAATCATAGATCGTCAGGTTGATGATTCGATGAAGGATAGAGCTAAGTCGGTTTACTTTTTAAATCAAGTTTTGATTTGGGGCATTATCTTGATTGTTTTATTTTTTGTTTTTAAATTTATAAGAATAAATTTTTTTTAAAACTTTATAAAAAAGCGTCTAAAATTAAGCCATGCAATAGCATGGTTTTTTATTTAGTTTACAGTAAGATTTAGAAATGTAATCCTTAAATTTGCACTTCATAAAAAAATAAAGGTTGCCATTATGTTTAATAATTTAAGCGATAAACTAGATAAAGCATTACATATTTTAAAAGGCCATGGTAAAATAACCGAGGTTAATGTTGCTGAGACTTTGAAAGAGGTTCGAAGAGCTCTATTAGATGCCGATGTTAATTTTAAAATAGCCAAAGAATTTACCACAAGAGTTAAAGATAAAGCTATTGGTGAAAATGTATTGACCACATTACAACCGGGACAGTTAATGGTTAAAATCGTAAAAGATGAATTAACTGAATTGATGGGAGGTGATGCCACAGGCATTAATTTAAATGGAAATCCTTCTGTAATTTTGATGTCGGGTTTGCAAGGGTCTGGTAAAACTACTTTTTCAGGAAAATTGGCTAATTACTTAAAGACCAAAAAGGGGAAGAAGCCCCTTTTAGTTGCTTGCGATATTTATCGCCCGGCGGCAATTAATCAGCTTCATGTTGTTGGAGAGCAAATTGGAATAGAAGTTTATTCGGAACCTGATAACAAAGATGCAGTTAAAATTGCAATGAATGCGATACAGCATGCCAAGACTAATGGATTTAATGTTGTCATCGTCGATACTGCCGGTCGTTTGGCTATCGATGAGGAGATGATGAATGAGATTGCAAATGTTCATGCAGCCATCAAGCCGTCGGAAACGCTATTTGTTGTCGATTCCATGACAGGTCAAGATGCGGTTAATACGGCGAAGGCTTTTAATGATCGATTGAATTTTGATGGTGTTATTTTGACCAAATTAGATGGTGATACACGAGGTGGAGCAGCGATTTCGATTAAATCAGTAGTTAATAAACCTATTAAGTTTATTGGGACTGGAGAAAAAATGGAAGCTATTGATGTTTTTTATCCGTCACGTATGGCCGATAGAATATTGGGAATGGGAGACGTAGTTTCTTTGGTTGAACGAGCACAAGAACAATATGATGAAGAGGAAGCTAGAAAAATCCAAAAGAAAATCGCTAAAAACGAGTTTGGATTTGATGATTTCTTAGCGCAAATTCAACAAGTAAAGAAAATGGGTAACATGAAAGATCTTGTAGGCATGATACCTGGAGCTGGAAAAGCATTGAAAGATGTGGAAATAGAAGACGATGCGTTTAAACATATAGAAGCGATCATTCACTCTATGACGCCGAAAGAACGACAAAAGCCAGCAATTATTGATGTGAAGAGAAAAACTCGAATTGCGAAAGGTTCGGGTACTAAAATTGAACAAGTAAATCAATTGCTAAAGCAATTTGATCAAATGAGTAAGATGATGAAAATGATGCAAGGCGGAGGTGGTAAGAATTTAATGCGCATGATGGGTGGCATGAACGGAATGAATTAAGGAAAAGACGCGAGTTATCGCGTCTTTTTTATTGCTATATACAACATACTAAAAACTACAGATGCAAATTTTAGACGGAAAAAAAACTTCGGACGATATCAAAAATGAGATTGCCGCTGAGGTTCAAAAGATGAAAGAAAACGGGGAGAAAGTACCTCACTTGGCGGCTATTATTGTTGGAAATGACGGTGCTAGTTTGACCTATGTAGGGAGTAAAGTAAAGGCATGTGAACGAGTGGGTTTTGAATCTACTTTAATAAAAATGCCCAGTACTACTTCTGAAACTGAGTTGCTGAAGAAGATTAAGGAGCTCAATGAAAATGACAACATCGATGGGTTTATTGTACAGTTGCCTTTGCCAAAGCAAATCGATACGCAGCACATCATCATGTCAATCGATCCAAGTAAAGATGTTGATGGGTTCCATCCAGAGAATTTTGGGAAAATGGCCTTGGATATGACTACTTTTATACCGGCAACCCCTTTTGGTATATTAGAATTATTAGAGCGATATGGCGTTGAAACCCAAGGAAAGCATACCGTAGTGATTGGTAGAAGCCATATCGTTGGCCGTCCTATGAGTATTTTAATGGGTAGAAAAGGATTTCCAGGAAATTCGACGGTAACGTTAACGCATAGTTATACTAAAAACATTGCACAAATCACTACACAAGCCGACATTATCATTACGGCACTTGGTGTTCCGAACTATTTGAAAGCAGAGATGATTAAAGACGATGCTGTAGTCATTGATGTGGGTATTACTCGTGTCACTGATGACACAGAGCCAAGAGGCTACCGAATTACGGGTGATGTAGATTATGAATTTGTTTCCAAAAAAGCCTCTTATATCACTCCAGTTCCCGGTGGAGTAGGTCCCATGACGATTGCCATGTTGTTGAAAAATACGCTTTTGGCACGAGAACAAAAACTATTAAAAAGTAAATAAAAAAAATCCTGAGTCTTACTCAGGATTTTTTTTGACTAATATTATATTTTACAATTTAGCTAACCAAAGCGAGGCATTCATGTGCAACCTTGCGTGTGAGGCTAGTTCAGTCCATCCTGGATACAAAGTATCTCCTGTGGCCCCTGTACCATCATCAGCTGGTGAACTGTCGCCAATCGCAACGACTCTTCCTAATCCATAAGTAGCTGTAGCACACATAATATTAGAAGTTCCTTGCGTAGAAGTTGATTTCCAAATTAATCCTTTTGCTGAAGCATTTGCTGTGGTATTAATAGTCATCGATGCCCCAGCAGAGTATTTTAATTGTGTTACTACACCTTGGCTTCCATTTAAAATAGTATTCGTTGTAGCGCTTAAGCGGTTGGTCGTAGTTTGAGAAAAATTGTCTAACGTAAACTTTATTCCAAAAGGATTTGTTTGAACCGTATTCGTAGCCATTAAATCATTCCAAATTGCTGGCGAATCCCATCCATCATTATTTCTATCAGATGCAGTGTGGTCTGCAATCATGAACAAACCACCTCCATTATTTACGAAATTTAGAATAGCAACTTTTTCCGCAGCAGTAAATCTGGTGTTTGGCTCGTCAATTACAAATACGTCATAATTTTTTAAATCTTGAGCTCCTGTTCCTCCGTAAGTAATGGCTGTTCCAGAAGGTAAGGTTTCTACCGTATGTCCGAGTTTTGCTAAAGCAACCCCCCAAGAAGATAGTCCACCTTTCCAAAAACTTTCAGGAGTGGTGGCGGTAATGTTTGCTTGTGCTGGAGTTGGAAAACGTTGAGGAGTAGAATCTGCATCTAAAACCCAGTCTGCGTTACCGGCTGTTTCGGCTTTAGTAGCATCAAATAAAAATTTCTTTGGAGTAACTGCTAGTGCGGCAGTAGTGTTTACTTTTGAAGCAGAAGTTTCTTTTGCATCATCGTTGTTGCATGATAAGGCGACAATTGCAAAACTTAACATAACAACTTTACTGAATGTATTCATTTTTATCATTTTTTTTATATTAACAATCAAATATATGATTTACCCTAAAATAAGTATTATTTTTTTCCATTTTTGAAACGTACTTTTTCTACGACTTGAATTTTGCTTTGTTTTTTATGGTTTGGTTTTGAAGTATTTGACTGTTTTTTCGGTTCTTTAGTGGTAGGTTTTGGTTTTAATTCAGCTTTACTTTTAATGGCAATATTTTGAGCAACAGCTGCTTGGTTTTGCTTAATAACCTCCATGGCGTTCTTAGGATTCTCCTTCGTTCCACGTAAATGAATTACCATACCATTTAAAAAGTTACGTAAAACTTGATCACCACAATCCATAAAATTGGGATGGTCTTCATTGCGAAAGAGGTTGCCGATTTCACCTTTAGACATTCGGAAATCCACTAATTCTAGGATTTCAACTATTTGGTCGTCACGTAATTGCAAGGCAACTCTCAGTTTTTTAAATATATCGTTATTGTTCATTTTGCTTATTTTAGAAAAGCCAAAGGTACGCCTTTTTGAAGCTTTCACGCCACAATTTTTCGTTGTGCTGTCCGCCTTTAATAATGACCTTTTTATTTAATTTTTTGCATTCACAACGCTTGGTATTTACCCAATATTCAATCGCTTCCATGTCACGAATAACGTCTTCGTCTCCTTCGTTGTCACCACTGAGAAAATATATTTTTGTTTTAAAATCTTTAGTCTTTGCCAACAATTCATTCATTTCATTTCGTCCAAACCAAAAAGAAGGAGAAAAGCAACCTACTTTACCAAATACATTAGGATATTTGACTGCGGCGTAAAAGGAAACCAATCCACCAAGTGAGCTTCCCATAATGCATGTATTATTTGCACTTGTCTTGGTGCGATAAGAGGCATCTATCTTCGGTTTTAGTGTAGTTACAATAAAGGCAATATAGGCATCGGCATTACCTCCTCCATATTTTTCGTTTTTAAATGGAGTCAGCTCGTCTATGCGTTTATCACCGCCGTTTTCGATTCCGATTACAATTACCTGTGCTTTTAAAGTGTCCAAAGTTTCATCTACATTCCATTCACCGGAATAAGCGGTTTTTGCATCAAATAGATTTTGTCCATCATGCATGTAAATGACGGGATATTTTTTGTTTGTGGTATTGTAATTTTTCGGTAAATAAACCCATATTTTTCGCGAAGTATTGAGTTGGGGTGCCTCAACAGTAAAATAGCTAACTTGTTTGCTGGCTGTTGATATTTGCGCGAAAGAATTAAATTGAATTGCAGTTAAAAAAAGAACAAATAGATTGTTGAAGATCCTATAGCTTTTGTATTTCATTTTCTTTTTTTTCTTTATCTTTTCGTTTCTTTTTCCCCTCTTTTTTAGAAGTACTTTCTTCTTTCAATTTTTGATAAAGTTCTTTCTGGATGGGATTTAAATAGCTAAGAATACTTTTATCTGCTTTTTCCTGAATAGCTTTATACTCTGCCGTTTTATCTTCATCAGAGATATCGCTTTTCATAAGAATCTCTATGTTTTTGTTGCTCTTAATCACTTCATTTCTTATCGCAATAACTTGAAGTTCGTCCAATGATAGCTCATCTTTCAGATTAGAAACTATTTTTTCTATTCGTTCTGTTTTTTCTTTTTCAATAGTTTCGGGTGAAACTTTTGCGGGGCTTGATGGAATTCCATTGTTTCTCATGTTTCCATAACCTGCATTATATCCATTGTTGTATTGTGCTGACACGGATATAGTAGAAAGCAATAGGAAAGATAATAGTATTAAAAATGTTTTCATTGAATTATAAAATTTGTGGTGTAAAATTAGAGTAAATTCAATTTCAAATTAATAATGCAGCAAAATTTCACAAAAAATTATATTTTAGCTAAAAATAGTCAATTGATGAAAAAATACGAAGATAAACTAGCATTATTAGCTGAGATGATTTCCTTTTCAGTGGTTGATGGTAGACTACATGAAAGAGAATATCTTTTTCTTTCAATGATAGCTGATGAACTTCAAATCATAAAAGAAGATTTCAAAGGGTTATTTCATCAAGAAAATTATCCGGTAGTTATTAAATCAGAGTTTGAGCGCATTCAACAATTTTATCGACTAGCGCTTTTAATGCATTGCGATGGGGTGCTACATGAACGAGAGCAAATCAAAATCCATGAAATCGGAATTAATATGGGCCTTAATCCACATGCAATTAAAAGGGTCCTAAAGGCTATGGAAACTTCACCTAACAAAATGATCTCAGCAGCATTTCTTCTCGAAGTTTTTCAAGAGCAATTGAATTAAATGAAGGCAGTCTCTATAATTTTCGATTTAGAAAGACAAAAATTAATTAAATAGACGATACTATTACCAAATTTTGAAACAACAGAAACAATTTTGTGTTGTTTTTAGCTGAAGGTAATGGTAAATCTATGGCATGAATTATTTTTTTTGATACTACCGCGTTTTATTTTGCTGTAAATTAATTCTAAGTTGAATAAAGAGCCTTGTTACGTTTACTAATTATTAGTGTTGCAATAATAAGGGCGAAATGGGTAGAATACGGTTTAAAAGTAAAACTCGCTTCTGCACGCCATAAGTAAATTTTGATTTAGTAACTTACTGTGGATATTACTTTTACTTATGAGTTAGATTCTATTGCATGGGCAGATTTGTATTTTCCACAGATTGCAATAGATTGGCTATTGGTTTTCTTCACAATTGGCAAAAAAAATGTTACCCTGCTTTAAACTTAAGTGCCCTGTAATTTCTCTTGCAAAGATTTGATTTCATCGCGAAACTTGGCTGCTTGCATGAAGTCTAGATCTTTTGCTGCTTTTTCCATCGCTTTTCGGATATCGCGAATTTTTTTTTCAATTTCGGGTTTAGATAGATAAAAACTTTCTGGTTCTGCTGCTTTTGCAATCTTGTCTTCGAAATACTGAGTCGACACTGAATTGTTACTTAAAGCATTACCCAGACTTTTGTTCAGCGCTTTTGGCTCTAATCCGTTTGCCGCGTTGTAATTTATTTGTTTTTGGCGACGGTAATTGGTTTCGTCTATAGTTTTTTGCATACTGTTAGTTATTTTGTCTGCATACAAAA
>Ga0114967_10000739_pt1 | contig 27927 bp, 50 predicted proteins | sample M_130628_MF_Meta_FD_92639 | JGI IMG/M metagenome (GOLD analysis project Ga0114967, IMG submission 92639) | Freshwater microbial communities from Lake Montjoie, Canada to study carbon cycling - M_130628_MF_MetaG | ecosystem: Environmental > Aquatic > Freshwater > Lake | place: Lake Montjoie...
TGATCTGCCAACCACATATAGTTCTCTTTGGTTTGCCTTGCCCATACCGTGCAAGGATGATTGGCAAATGCTTGCTTGTATAGATTTACAGGAATGGTATAGACATTATGACTGCCAGATAGACGATGATTCGTGGAGAGCATCTGACAGCCCTCCACAATCATCTTAACTATATGTTTATCGCACATCATCTGTGCGGAGATACACGGATCTTCATCAAGAATGAATATGTTCATAGTCCAAGTCGGTGATAGAGGAATTTCGGAAGACGGTCTTGCTTATACAATTCTTCTAGAGTCTTCTTCTTTGCGTTGGCAAGCATTGATTGATTCTTTGCAGTCCACTTACGCTTCTTGACACGATGTTTGTATGCTGCTTCACGATCAGTTGTATTTGCCATTATGAATCCTTTTTGTTAGCATTACCCTTGATGTTCTGTTTACGATGTACCGTCTTCTGATACAGTTCTTGCTTAAACTTACGATTTCCGCTGTGACTAAAATTACGCTTAATCTTCATTGTTTATCTCCAGTAATATTAAGTTTGGCCTGCGCTGCTTTTTCTTTAAGAAGACTGACTCGTTCTTCAAAGGATTTCATGACTTGTTTTGTTCTATTCTTTATATTTTTAGCATCTTTGGATTCGGTGCTTTGCCCATTAGGATTTTCATCCGTCAACTCGTCATGTGTTAAGAAATAAACAGCTTTAGAAATTCTAAAACTTTTCCATTTTCCTTCAACAACATCCCAAATTGGAAGTAGATCTGAATCTGGTGGATTAGTTTCAGTTATTAATTTTTGAGTTGTGATTGTATATTTTGAAGGTATAATATTTGGATGTAATGTGCAATACATCATTCTAGTAGTACCATCTTTCACTTTAGTAAAAGATATCTCACATATACCTTCTGTTAGAAACTTTATTAGAGCTGGTCTGTTGAGGTCTTGTTTGTTTTGTATTCTCACTGGATTCTCCTGGTAAAAGTTTTGGCATTCCTGACATTTGCCGCAATAATGTTCTATAGTATTCAGGACTACCATAAGTATAGTCGCTTGCTACCTTGAAATCAAGTTCTGCCCAATGTTTTCCACCCAGATTCTTATTTTTCATATACATATTTATAAATGGAGATTAAATAATGGCTGAAGCCTACAAGAAAGCAAAGTTAATTACAACCACTGGTAGTTCTAGTGGATTTATTGGATTTCAAGTTATAAGCGCGACCAGTGCAACTATTACTTCTCCGTTCGTTTATGGAGCAACTGCACCATTTACAGGTGGATTGCCGTTGACGATTGCTGTGGGTGCTGCTGGAACAATCTATCCAATAAGTTGTTCTTCAATCACACCAATTGGTGGAAATGTTCTTGGATTCTTAGCTTAAACCTTAACGGGTTTCTTAAGTTGATAATCTAACCAATGTTCCTTCCAGTCGTATCTCATACGACTGCGAAACTTGTAGACATTATTTCCAATTGAGATATACGAATCGTGTATATCATGGAAATGACAATAGTAATATGGACGATGAGACTTAGGATCTCCAAATTCTCGTTGGAGAGAGTTTCCAACTGGATTCTTATCAACATATTTCTTCAAGGTTCCTGGAAGAGAGTTGATGTTGAAGAAATACTTGATGATATCTGAATCTGCAAGATTCTCCCACCAAGAGATAAATTCTTCTTCTGTCATATTTGGATGCCAAATATGCTTGCGGTATCCATAATCTTCATTGATAAAAACTTCAATTGTATTGTCACGCATTCAATAATCCTTAAAATGTTTTGAGATTTGTCTTAAAAAGTTATATTCTTCGTCCAAGAATGTTCCAGAGTTGTAAGTATCTAGCAAATAAATTGCTATGTCTGTTGCTCGTTTAAAATGATGATTGCTGTTTTGCAAATCACCACTCGTTGCAGAAAACTCTGCAAGTTCAACATAGTCATAACATGCAGCAATTTGATCTGAGACAGTCAACTTTGGTTTCATCCAAGTGGATCTTCTTCATCATCTTCATCATCTTCGTCTTCTTCATCATCTTCCCAATCCTCATCCTCATCATCCCAATCATCTTCGTCGTCGTCTAGATCGTCATCCCAATTTTCTTCATCGTCGTCGTCATCTTCGTCAAGATCTTCATCTTCTTCATCTAGATTATCATCGGAATGGGTATCTTCTTCAAGATCTTCCCAATCCTCATCATCGTCGATGGATAAAATATTTGGAGATTTGAAATTTACTTTATAATAAACATATTTTTCGTCGTTCATATTTGCTCCAGTTTTTCTATTATACCACACAGCAGTATGTATGTCAACATATAAATATGAGGTATGATAAAATCAATTTCTTTATATAATGTATCGTACCAGAAATTACTGGAAATAGATTGGAAGCACGCTGTTGTTTTGCTGCTCAAGGGAAAAGTTTCCCCCTGCACAGAAGACGAGTTTGCTGAGATCCGTACCAGTAGTGGTATATTCAAACTACCGCTCCACCTCGCTTTAAAAAAATATGTGAATATTCCATATAAGGAAATAAGTTCGTCACGCAAGAATGTATTTAAGCGTGATGATTATACCTGCCAATATTGTTCTGTCAAGTTAGATTCCGATACAGCAACAATAGATCATGTTATTCCCCGTTGCCGTGGAGGAAAACATGAGTGGAAGAATGTCGTGACTTGCTGCCTAAAGTGCAATCGGAAAAAGGGTGATAAGACTCCGACTGAAGCTAACATGCCTTTAAAGAAAACACCCAAACCTGTTAAGTTTGGGTGTTTCGGTTAACTAGTTATTTTTCTTTAGTTCTGATTTGGAAAATGCTTGTGGATCAGAGCAGCAACATTATCGGATGGCAAATATCGTTTCATTGTTGCTATAAGCTTATGCGTATCAGTCTTACTTCTTTGATTTATGGGTTTATTCATATGATGTTCAAGATTATTCGCTGCGTTATGCAGTATATCTCTTCTAGAAAAATTATCACCATGCGATGTCAATACAATTTCATCTGGTTTTCTTACACCCATATCAATGGATTCGTTTAAATCGTCTTTAAACGAAGCTTTCTTTTCTTCATGTTGTTCATTTTCAAATAAATTTTTTGTTGTTTCTGAGTTTATAAAATCCATAAAATTAAAAACATAGGATGAATTCACTAAATTTTGATTTGATTGTTCAAGCAATTCGTTATGAATGGATTTAGCAGTTGTCCATGATATATCAGAATCTCCTATTTCCTTTCGGATAAAATTAGTAAATTCTTTAATATATTCAACTCGCGCGTCTGTAGTTACTGAACCACGATCACGACCGTAAGGATTATATCCCTCGTTGATATTATTATGTTTAGTAATTGCGTCATTAATCAAGATTTTTGTTGAATTGTCAACTTCTTCACCCAGAACATCTTGAGTGAATTTTGTCTTAAAATAATTTTTAGAATAGTTTTTCATTTATTGTCCCTTTATACCTTATTTATAATATTATTTAGTTGGCATTTCTTTTATATGGTTTGAACTCTGGAAAGTCCCTGGTTGGATCAAATCTATCGGGTTCTCTCTCAGGAAGTACAGGAAGTTCAGTTTCCTTCTCCCCAGGTTTTGGTTTTGGATACGGTTGCTTTCTCTTGGGAGGGTCTGGTCGAATGGGAACCACTGGTTTCACTGGTTCAATTTCATCTTCAGATAGAAAGTCCTTGAACGACTTCATATGATTATAAGACTCGCTTTTAAAGAATCTTCCTCGTTGAATTGATGGTGGTTCACCAGTATCTCCTGCTTTTCTTCTCGCTTCCTCTGGAGATGGAATTTGATCTACACCAGATCCTGGATCTCTAGATACTTTGGTGCTGTTACCCAAAAATCTATCCAACTCCTCGACATTTTGAAAGCGCACTCTACCGTGAGTAATTAAGTCCTTTATGTGGTCTTCACTTAATCTTGTTCTTGGTTTTTCACCAAGATCCGCTGATGTATGATACCTAAGGCCTTCTATAAATATCTGTGCCTTATGCCCTTCAGGAATTTTAGATCTCAATGTTCTTACTGCTTCACTCATGTCTTCAATACCATGACGAGTATCATGAGAACCTGTAGCAGCTTCCAATCTAATTTTATGTGTTTTAGTATCCGACTGATCCCAATGGACTCCCTTTAGAAATCCTCTTTCAGATAATTGGTGAAATATACGACCTTCATATGGAGCACTTCCAGTCTTATATAAATGTAATTTTTCTTGATCGCTAAAGTTTGTCAAATCATCCATTTGGTTTTCAGTCATTCCAAAATCGTGTGGTTGAGTGAATGGAATATAAGCATGATCTGCAAATTGAGACTCTAATGGCGTTTTTGTCGCTTCAATAAGTTTTCCACTTTTATGAATGAAAAAAGTATCACTTAGAGGTTTTTGCTCTGATGTTTCTAAGATGCATTGCTTAAATGATTTCATATTTTTATCAGTTATTATTGGGTGGAGTAGGATCTTGTGGTCTAGGAATATTTGGAACAAACTTTGCGGGAGGAGTCGTATCAGGATGTGTTAACGAATCTCCAGCTCCATTAAAAATAAATTGATGTGGGTGTTTTTCCAAAGCAGTCCCAATGGCACGGGAATTTCTAAGAATATGATTTATGACATGGTGTTCTACTTGCCCATCTTCTGGTGAACCACCAGCTATTTCAATTATACTAGCATTGTGCCTTAGATCTTCGTGCGCAGCATTGCCATGTGCTATCATGAACCCATTTAATAACATATTATTGGACATACTGTGTATTGGATGTGTGGCAGGATATTCAGATTTAACTTGGGTAAGCACAGAATTGAGATGTGGTTTTATAGTACCATAAAAATTTACTGCACTTGATGCTAGTTTATTTCCAACCTCTTTGACATTTGCTAAATGTGGAGGAGCACCATCCATTACTGATGCATATGCAATTGAGGAATGCATTGATTCAAGCGCATGTAGCATACTGGGAAATTGAAACGACCCATGAGTGTCGGGGTGCGAATATGGAGTTTCATGCATTCTATCTTGTAATTTATTATAAAATTCTGCAAGATGCTCAGCACCAAAATCATCCTGATGAGGATTCGCGCGTAATTCGGTTAGATAGTTTTTAAATGACTTCATATTTTTATTATTACATTTCCATGCCAGATTCGTATGCTCTGAGCATCGGGATATTCTTCCCATAATATATTTATAATATTTCTCTCTATTTCCCGTTTGGACTTTCTCGTTATTTTCTTGGGTGTCTCTAACACAACCTCACCATTGATCGCTGCACCAAGATTGAACTTGGGAGCGTTGGTAAAGTTAGGAACCTCATATAGAAGGTCTTGAACGGGAAGAATTATAGTCTCTCCCATAGAAGGACGAGTGAACAAAAGAACCAGAACAAGTATTAAGTATTTCATGATGCGTCTTATGGTTGTCTTAGCATACCTGTCAAATGTTTTTCGTGTTCTGAATACCCATGAGTAACAATTGTAGGTTTTCCTACAAAATCCCAACCACCCGATACATGAACTCTATAGTCTGGATATCGTTCTTTAAGATGTTCTATAGCTTCCAATCTTGCAAATACATCATTTTCTAATCCTCTAGAAAGTCGATTAGGAGACAGCCCTCCATTCTGTGTTATAATGTGAACAACTTTATTATCAGGATCTACTCTTCCCCATGCTGTTGCACGCTCTTTTGGACCACGCGAAAACGAAGATACTTTAGATTCTCTACCCATAAAATCCAAATGTCTAAAAAGATCTGGATGTTCTTTAGTACCAGATGGTTTTATTTCAAATCCATGCGATGGAGATAATGCCCATGAAGAATTATTTTTAAAACTTACTACTTCGGTAATGAATTGGTTAAAGGATTTCATGATGCGTCTTATATAACTTTATTTATTGATTTCAAATGCCCACCCCCAATAACATAGACTCCTGCTGGCATATGATGGATTAGGTGTGTGTCGCGTTCTTGTGTCTCGGCATCCACCAATTTTTCAGGACCAGCAGTTCTTTTCTTCGTTGCCCAATCGTCAGGCCATGCAATTTTTTCTATCTTCCCTAAGAATTCTTTTCCACTGGCAGCTGGAGTCTTTTTCGCCAGAGATAAAAAATCATGATCTGTATTTTCACTTGCTGCTTTCAATAAGCCAGAAACATGTTCTGGAGTCACAAAGTCTCCAAAGTGACTTCTTGCCCAGGAATGAATACCGTCAAAGACAGTACCAGACTTAAAATGATCCGAAATACCATTACCCCAGTTTGTATTGACATTTCCAAATATCAGGGAAAGGTTATGTGGTTTGATATCCTGAGATCTTTTTTGTTGCTGAAGTCTCACTTCATCAAACCCACCCTTATAGTCACTTACATCGTGTAGTCCCAGATCAGATTGTTTTATATCAGGACCAGGTTTACCTTCGTAGTAAAATCCATGGTTCATTCCGTGTTGTTGAATCTTTGTTTTTAATTGTGAATCAGCAATACGAATAGGAGTCTCATGTGTTACACCGACGATGATCTTATTTCCGTGAATCAAAACACCTTCAGGATCTGCCTCTTCGGTAATGTATTGCTTAAAGGATTTCATGAAACTCATCCTATTGGTATATTGGCAATATGCTCTCTCTTGATATGAACCAGACTGGTTGCGCCATTCGCCAACCCTTCATAATATTTAGACCCATGTACATGTTGTAGCATGTAATAAAGATATTTTGGATCTAATGTATCTGTGTTTCGCACGGTCACTCCAAAGTGATGAGGAGAGAATTCTTTAGTGACACTTCCTACTGATTTAGTGGACCCACTTCGAGCGACCCATACATGTGCCTCTGGATCATTCAATTTAATACTGACATGATTACCAAGAGTCTGTTGTTTTTTCTCTTCCTGTATAAAGGATGAAAAGGATCGTAGAGGTTGGTAGGAGTCTCCAAGTTTTCTCATATTATTCCATATAGCCTGTGGCACTATAGAATCAGCTGGTGGAGTCTTTGGAATAAGGTCCCGAATCTCTGTGGAATTAGGAATGCGTGGTGTTTCAGGAAGAGTTCCAATTCTATCGCGTGATTTTCTTTGAAACTCTTCGTATCTCGGGGGAGGGGATGCTATGAAATCATCTATATCCTCTACCGATTTCAATATATGTCTAGTATGAGGGGTAAATGATAATCCAAATCCTCCTGCTCCACCATGTAAATCAATCATTACCCGATCAGTTGGTGTATTCATGTGCTTAGTGATATTATTTCGTATATGCTTAAGAGGTTCCACGAAGGATGAATTGTCTCCATTCCAACCATGATGAGAAACGCTATAAACATGATATACATGCATGATGTTTGGTTGAGATGGATCAGGATATGCAATTGAGTTATTGGCAACTCGAAGAAATCCCTTCTTGCCAATATGCTCCATTATTTTATTCGACCAATTGCCATGTGCTGCCAAAGGGTCAAGGCCTTCTAATTCTGTATGGGTGGTATCAAAGAATTCGGGGTTGCTCAATATCGTGTGAATATGATGATCAGGAGACGAAACTTTTTTGTATTCTCCCCTCGCTCCCATCCATGATTTACTCGCTATGTCTTTTCTCATCCCAATCTCATGTAACACCGCTTTGTGTTCTACAGCAATTCGATCTTTATATTCGAGATGATTTAAGTTTGGAGGTGAAGGTGGAGTTGTCTTTTTTCCTGGAAAACGCGCTGGTGGTGGATCACGATCAATATCAGGTTCGCTAGAATCTGCCTCCCACAATATTTGTTTAAAGGATTTCATTGAATGCTTTCCTTCTTGGGAAGAACCACAAGACGAGTAAAGACTCTAGTGACACCAGGTCGATGCTTGGGATTCTCGGGGTCTATGTGGTTAAACATTCTTGGAACACTGGATGTGTTTCCTTTTTTTCTTGTGCTAACATCAAGATTATAGGCATCCTGAAAATTTCTTGGAGTGATTCTTCCAATCATCTGATATGAACTGGCGAATCTTGGACCTATTTCATGTATAGATTCAACAGAGTGACCTGTTTCGTGTCCATGACGAACTGCTTTTCTCCACATGTTGACTCCACCCTTAGTTTGACTTCCACCAGACATGATGCCAACACCAGTAGCATTCACAATAGCATGAAAGAAATTCTTAGGAACTTTAACAACACCTCGACGAACATCAGTTCTCGCCTTTTGGGGAGTCCCGCTATACATTTCCACCTTCTTGCCATCTGGTGTTGAAATAGTTTCTTGGGCCCAATGACTTGCGTGATAAGTCATCAATGGTGATTTTTCATGACCAGGTTTACTGGACATCAGACGAACTGACATTCTACTGCGTTCTTTGTCATGGTCTATGTGAATATGATGATTATCATCCAACTTCAATGTTTGAGTAGTTTCGGTTGGAGAAAATACATTTCCTATCTTGGCAACCAATGAGTTCAGATTGGGGATTAATGATCCTTTTTTACGATGAATACTAATGGTGCTATTGGGGTCATGACCACCCATTATATCATCTTCGGTAATGTATTGCTTAAAGGATTTCATTTGTTTAATTTAAATTATGATGGTCTTTGAATTGCTTTTTTACGAACGACAGTAGTAATGTCATCCTTTATTTTATTTCTTAAATTAAAATCTGATATTATACTTTCTCTCCGTTTGTTAAAATTGTTAAAACCAGTATCAAACTGCGTATGTAAAAAGTCTCTTGAGTCTTCTTTTTTTAATTCTTGCATGTGCTGTTGAGTTGCTCTTGGATGAGAATATGCTTTTTCTCTTATACTCGGATCAGAATCCATTATTGCAAGATCCAAATGATCTGGTGTTATCCAAGGTTTACTAAGAGCTTTATGTTTAAGGAATGAGTGTTGTTCATTATGCAAAAACATATTTTCTTTTTGCTTTTCTGATGGAATAAAATTTGGATGATCTAATACAGAACTTCTAATTGCAGAAACATAACTTGTTCTATTTTCATCATTTTCATCTGGAACTTCTTCGAAGTTATCATATATTTTATGTAAATCTTCATTAGTTGCATGTATATCCGAATGTAAAAGATGAGACATATCGGTTGGGGTAACTTTTTTGTCAAGAAAACCTTGAATTATTTGTTTAGCGTGATGTGGTTTAAAATATTTACTATGCATAGCATGTTCAAATGGTGAAGGAAACTGGGAATCTCCCGTGTGCTTAGAGAATTGTTCTTCTTCGTGCCTGATCTTCATCAGATTATCATCTCTTATCCTATCTGATACTATTTTAGATATTTCTGGTTCGCGAATTGCATGATGCTGTATCATTTGTCTACCCATTTCATGCATATTACTATCAGGGTTATGATATCCATCCTCACTTTTATCTACTACATCTAGAGCCATTTGTTTTGTTATTTTTGGAGATTTTGCTATAAATTTGTTAACAGTATCCCAATGAACATCATCGTGGTCGCGATCATTAATTGAGGGTGTTGTAGATTCTGGATTTGGATGAATTCCTAAATAATGATGAATAAGATCTGATGGAGCATTTTTGTGATTTATTATTTGATGAATTTTTTGCTCATTGTCTTCACGAGGAGTATCACTCACGAACGGAAACTCATATTTTCCACTATCGCCCATACTCATATGTGCTACATACAGTTTTTTTAATATTTCTGGATGAGTATCAGGACTGGAAGCAAAATGGTCAGATATATTATGAAATTTTTCTTGGTCAGTCGGGATCTCATCCACTATATCATGATAACTTAGGTCATTATAATTACTTAAGTGAGTGTCAATTCTTTGAATTGCTTCACTTGGAGTTAATCGTTTCAAATCAGTACCATTTGCTGTTTCATAGTCCTTAGTTATTGCATGATTCGGTCCATAAGACTTGTCTAATAATTTTTCTGTATTATCAACTATATGAGATCGGGACTTTCCAGTCATAACAGTATTAAAGGGGTCTACAATTCCACGATCCCCGTTTCCGTGTGCAACCACAAATCTTCCTTTATTATTTGCATATCCAAAAAATCCATGTCCTTGTCTATATTTCTGCAAAAAACTTGGACTATCCAATACACACCAATTACAATTCTGAGCAGAGTTTGTTTTTAGTTTTGTGCGAAAGATCTTTGCTTCTTTTGCGGAGTGATCTGGTCCAAGATGATAAACAGAAAGATTTCCATGTTTGGGATCTGAAAAATTTCCGATATGAAATTTTTGAAGCTCTGGAACAGATCCTCCAGGTTGCTCTGTTTTAGAGGAATTATTTACATCATAATCTGGAGGATCAATTTCATTTAATCTTTCATTTAATTTATTATGAGTAAAGTCTGCCATATTTTCAGAAATTTTACCCTCTTTCTTTGACTTTCTCCATCTTTTTAAAGTATTGGTAATTGCAAGATCATCTTCTCCAACTCTATAGTGATTATGTAAAGCAGCGTTTGATAAGTATGTTGCTTCATCGTGATTTGCCGCGAATGGTTTTACATACAATATTCTTTTTTTTGCTTCTGTTGGATTTGCAGCAATTAATGGATGAGACTCGTGTATTTTTGCATATCGGGAAAAAAATGCATCATCTTTTGCACTTTCAGATATAACGATTCTTTTAGTCTCAAGTAATGTTTGCAAAATAATATTTTTAAAGGATTTCATTTCTTTATCTTTCTCTTCAACACAAGCTTAACATTGCTTGCTTTATTAATAGGGGTATCTCCAATCATTGCAAGCTTGTCTACTTGCACGCCCTTCCTTCTCGCTTTGCGTCTCATTCCCGCACTACCCGATAACCATATGTCGCTCGTTGGCAACTTACTCGCTAGACCAAGGTCTGTCTTCTTCCCGCCATATGGATGATGTATAGCATGGACATGCTTACTGGTATCAGGATCAGCAATGATATTATGCCATATCTTTAGACCACCTAAACTATGCTCATAATCACTTGTGATCTCATAACCATGATGATCCCAAAGATGCTTGTATGCTGCTACTGGAAGAGAATATCCAATGACCTTTGCGGTATGTTCGGGATGAATGATTATCTTTTGCACCAAAAGATCTCTGCTCTTGTGAGGAGTCTCATTTGCAATATGCCCAACTACCTTCTTGCTTGAATCGTGAGTGATGTAGAAGTCTCCACCAGCCTTGTGAATGGAATAACCTGGAGTGATCTCGCCAAGGTTCCTCTTGGGAGTGTCTTTGAATTCATCATCTGCTTTTTTCAACGCTGTGCGTACACCGCGTGGCACTGAAACAAGTTCTATATCATCTTCGGTAATGTATTGCTTAAAGGATTTCATTAAATTGATTTATGATAAGAAATGTTTTTTGTATGCCTTTACAGCGGCGAGGCCTGCTTGATAATTATCATATTGTCCTGCTGGTCCTAATTTTTCCCATGGTTGGTTAACATCTACCATAGATTTAACACCATCAGGTCCAAGTCTTGCTCTCATTCTTGGTTTATTTAATTCTTCTTGTGGAGCAGTTGATCTCCAATTTAACCACCAATCGTTATGAAGTTTTTCTCCCATAACATCAGCAATTTTTTCATGATGCTCAGGTGATGATATCATATGTCCGATAGAAGAATCATTTGACATTAGTCCTTGAAGTATTCTAATGTGTGCTCTGTCTTTATCTTTTTCTGATTCTGGAAGTTCTTCATATGGCTTATGTTGAGCAGCATTCCAGTCACTTTTTTCATTTCCAGGTCTTTCCATCCAAGATTTATGAATATCTGCCGCTGCTCTTTCCATTCTTTCATCTGTATTAGACTCTGTCATTTCTTTTAATATTTGTTTGTAGTATTGTTTTAGATTCATTTTGTGCCTCTCATTGCATCTGATAATATTTTAGCATGATCAAATGCTAATTCTGGTAATTTATTTATACTATGCCAAGACGCTCCAACAGCATCGTCCATTCCACGAACTTCATTTCCTTGTGTATGTGGTATGGTCATAGTAAATGCGTGAGATTTTGACCAACCCTCTGGGTTATCTCTAGGATCTCTTCCACCACCTTCATAAACTCCGACATGGTGTATTAGATGTCCGTGATCCTTCATATTCAATTGAAGTCCAGTCTCTTCGGCAGTTTCTCTTAATGCTGCTTCGTGTGGAGTTTCTGTGTCATGATCATTTTCCCAGACTTCTCCCTTTTTAGTAGATGTATTGATAAACCCACCAGGAAGGGCAAATTTTCCACCCTCAGTTGTTCCTTCTTTTCTTTGGATCAATAGAACTTGTTTACCATGCTCTGGATGATCCCGAAAGACTGCCAAGTCTACCGTTTTATTTGGTCCACGAAACCAATATGGATTTTTATTTTCGGTAATGAATTGCTTAAAGGATTTCATGCGACTTATATAGTTCTATTTATATACCGCAAATTTTTTCCAAACCTCGTGGATTTCACTTGACAAGAATTGAGCTCAACGATATAATATCTGTGTGGAAAGAAAAGAAGGATCCATTTCTGAATCCTTCTTTATTAATATTAGCTAACAGTGTGATTAGTCGTTGTATCTTTTTTCTTTAGCGACGACATCTCTTCATCTTCTTCTTCGACTCAATGTTGATCCAAATATATTACTCAAAACTCCACTTGGATCCTTTGTGCTGAATTTTGGTGGATAAGCAATATCATCTCTGCCATCAGCACCTACGAAATGTCCATGTTGTTCAATGAAAGCCTTGATCATTTTTACATATTCTGGTTTTATGCCTATACCATGATGAGCAGCATTTGCCAACGCTGTTGTTAAGTCTGGATGCAACACTACTCCATGAACTCGCATTGGTTGGCTGGGATCGTTTGGATTCGGAACATATAGGAAGCGTGATGTCGCAATTCTGTCTAGTTCATCGGAAGGGTCTGTACCCTTGGCATCATGTCTAGCTTCAATAGCGGCCATCAGATCATGATCTCCGATATCTTCTAATAGTCTTTGTTTAAAGTATTCTTTTAAGTTCATAGTGTTTTCCTTTTTACATGCTTTTCAGTTGTTTGTGTAATTCTTTTAGACGGCGTTCAAGGCGATCAAATTCGTCAGTACTGGGATCTCTTTCCCTTTCGTTTCCGTCAGGACTCATTCTTCTCTCAATTTTGGCTATTGCGCGCTTAATGTCAGACACGCCTTTAGATGCGCTACTGAAACGACCAATAGGATGGTCATTCTCATTCAAGATATTCAGTAATCGTTGTTTAAAGTATTCTTTTAAGTTCATAGTGTTTTCCTTTGACTTGTATAGTTCTATTTATATACCGAGAAAATTTGAGGTATGGTACTTAAAGCAGCATACAGTTTAAACCCGTTGAAGTCATGATCCGTGTCACAGACTTGAACATTTACCCCAGCATTCTCTAAAGCGTTCATATAGTCATTCGTTGATGTGATATTATAATGATCATTGGTAGGAACAAATGCCTTTACGGGAACATCAAACCCGTCGATGTTCCCAGTTCTAAAAGGAAGAGCATTTTCCAGAGGATACCCTGGTGTATAAAAATCAAGATAAGCATTCGCAGACATGGGAAGAGCACCAGCATGTGCTTTTTTATCTGATAATAATTTATTCGGCATTTGAATGCTCATATAATGATTAGCTTCGTCAAAGAATGTCTTTCCAATTTTTTTTTCGTATCTTTTCTGATTTCCAATTGTATCAGACGGGGACAGGAATATTACAGATTCAATCATAGAATTACCATGATTTCTTACATAGTGTGCTATTTTTTCCGTACCGAGACTATGACCACTCAGTATGACTTTACGAATTCCTTGACTTTGCAGATAAGACAACCATGCTTCAAAATCTTTGGGACAATCGGAAAATAATTCAACTGCTGCTCCAGAGTTCTCAGAAAGAATATGAGCACCCCGATTATTGAAACTCAGAAATCCATATCCATTGGTTTTACAATATTGTAATAGATCGGGTTCAAATGCTTCATTCCCATAGAAGGAAGCAGTTCCATGAGTATGCGCTAATACGGTAGATGATCCTTTATGGTACAATCCTTTCAATTCATACCCATCCGATGTAGTGACTGTGATCACTTCCCCATCAATAATGTATTGCTTGAAACTTTTCATGCGACTTATATAGTTCTATTTAGGAAAACTTCCCCGTATTGTGATTGCAGACGGATTGCGTGATTTGTCTTCTCTGTTTGCAACCTCAGACCCTGGAACATCTACTTCGAATCTTCTTGCCAAATTTCTTGGTATATTAGCAATTGGGAACTTCAATACAGTACTTCCTTTTACACCGCCTCGACTCCATGCCGAAGTTGATTGTCCCTCATCCCCCACATCACCACGGGAAAAGAAAACATTCGTAGTTCTTCTCTTTAAAATATTAAGGGTCTTGCCTAAGTCGATCAAATCGCCATACATTCCCATTGTTTTCCTACGCTCTATTATTCTCTCGAATTCATCTATGTGTGGTTGTAATTTCTTTATACTGGAAGGTATTAACTTCCCCTGGTCTACAATTTGTTTTGCACGATCTGCATGTGTAACATGAAAGATATACTTACCAGCATCTTCACTTTCCCATTCACGGTTTTGTGCGTATGACCAATTCTCAGAGATGTATTGCTTAAATGATTTCATGCGACTTATATAAGTCTATTTATATACCGAGAAAAATATTGATATGGTACTTAGAGTACTTAGAGTGATTTGCTGGGGAAAAACGCTAGCCCCTGACACCCCTAACATCCCCCTAACCCAATTCGACTGTGTGATGACCGATACAGACCCCCTCCCCCCATGGAGTTATCCACAATCCATCCCCAATACCCCACCGGCTGCGCCATTACATAACCACCGGCTACGCCATGACTTAGAATAAAGTGAGAATATAATCGGATTTATCGCCTCAAGGGGTAGACAACAATGCCTGACTTGCTATAATTAACGCATGAAGAACAAGAACAGCAACGGAACGACTAAGACCGCAAACCCAACCAAGTCCCGCAAGGGCCCACGACCGATCATGACCATCGCCATGCTTCGCGAGAAGCTTCTGAAGGAAATGCTCGTCAAGGAGCTGCGCAAGATTGAGAACAAGTACGGCAAGCTGCTTCGTCGCAAGCAGCTGATGCAAGACAAGGTTTACCACCTTGAAACCCAGCTCGACAACCTCAAGTCGATGCGTACCGAATACGCTGCGGAGGTGAATGCCTAATGGGCAACGAACCGAATCCATCAACCGACATTGACTTCCTCAACATCAACGATCAACGGAGTATCTAACATGACCGACGATATCGTCAAACAACTTCGGGATTCTGCATGTGGCAACAATTGTCGTTGCCCATACTGCAATCGAAACAAGGCTGCAGCCCATGAGATTGAGCGGCTGCGCACTGAGCTCGCGAAAGTGAGCGAGGAGCTCGAGGAAATGCTCGATAACCATCGCGGATCCTTCTGCTGACTTATCCACAATCCATCCACACTCGCGAATGACCAGCTTGACACAGCCTAACCGAACGACTATAATGACACACATGAACAACAAGACTTCAAATCAGGCAGAGTTTGTCTTTGTCAAACACATCACAGATCGTGATGGAGAGATCGGAGAACTTTATAAGGTAGGTTCAGAGTTCTTCGTGGTGAAGTGGGCTAGAGATGATGCAGACAGGAAGCCCTGCAAGCACAACACCACCTTCACGGAAGTGTGGGAATGCAACTTCAAGGGTACGGTAGGAAATGTTGGTCGTGATCCAACATATGAATGGCTGCGATGGCATTCAGGTAAGAGTATCATGGCACGGTTCGTCAAATCGCGAATGACCAGCTTGACACAGCCTAACCGAACGACTATAATGACACACATGAACAACAACGATCTTATCGACGAATCAATCGCCATCCTGCAAACCATGAATGCTGAAGACAACGCGGCCGCGATTGACGAATTGCGCAACGAGCTCGAGCGTGTCAAGGGTATCGCGCGGGATCGACTCGCAACGATTGCCGAGCTGCGGATCGAGCTTGAGAAGTTGACCGAGCTTGCCGTCGAAGAAATGCTCGACGAACACAACGGACGCGCGTCACACAGCCTCATGGTCGCAGCTGTCAAGAAATTCAGCTGTCAAGAAATTCATGACGAGTGAGAAGCTTCACTTTCCCCAGCTGGGAATGACGGATTGTATGGCGCATACCTTCGCGGAGAGCTCGATTGATCCACAACCGCGAGCGGTTGATAGTATTTGTCAACCTGCACTCGTTTTATTGACATATTCAATAAACAATCGCCCTGCACACGAATGCAGGGCGATTGCGAAGAGAGCAACGATCTTTAGCCGATCATGTCGTCAGCTCGAAGGCTTTGCAACATGGACTCGGCGACTTCTGCGGGACTCGACTTCGGCCGCATATGCGCGGGAATCATGTCGAGCGGCATTCCCGCGGCCAGCATGGCCTTCGCAATACCATCGTACTGCGCCTTACGCTTGCGCTCTCCGTCTTCGATGATCGTCTTGATCATCTCGTGCTGCGGCTCACCGTACCAATCGGTATCCAAGCCAGTCGAGTTTCGCATTTCATTGAGTGTGCGAAAGATCATCACGATATTCGCGAGATCCGTAGCGGAGAGCCGAACGGCCTTCGCTTGATCAATGCAACGAATCGCGAGAGGGGAGAGGAGAATGCCCATGCCGTCGATGAAGGCTGCGAGAACGCGAGGGTTTGCGAGATTAGGAACGCCGTTTGCGAGAGTCAGATTATTGTTGTTGTTGTTGTCGTGAATCATGTCGTTGTTCTCTGTGTGCGTGATTGTGAAAGTGTGAAGCGGAAGGGAATTCTTCTCTTACCGTGTATCGACTTCACGAAGGAAGCGTAGCGGGTTTCCCCGATACGATTCGACCCGTTTGGTCAATTGGGGAGGAATTACGCTGGCTAGGCCTGCATCTCTTCCTCCCCAACCGATTAGGCCTTCGGGGAAAGGCCACTCTCGCGCAGGAACTCTGCGCGAATCGCGGAGATTCGGGTGATCGTTTCGTCAGCCGCGCGCACCTTTGCGTGCGCGATTCGACGCTGCTTCTCAGCGCGGTCGAGAACCTTGTCGATCTTCTTGACTTCCTTCGCGAGCGCATCGCGGAGAATGTTCTCCTTCAGCTGCGCGAGAGTCTGAATGGGCTTCGGGCCCTTCGTCTTTCCGTTGATGGTGCGGGTGGTGTTACCGTTAGTGGTCGTTGTCTTCATGTCATCATTATAACCGAAGGAGGGTAGGCAATCAAGCCCCTTGACCAACAATCTTTGCGGATTTCCGTAAGTCATGGCGCAGCCGGACTTTATGTCCCATGGTGGTTATCGGACGCATTGTGGATAACTTGTGGGCAACTGGTCGTTGCCCAAAGCGGGTTGATAGTATATTATCGGACTTCACAAGTTATCCACATTCGGGAATGATGAGCTTGACATGAGCTTGATCTTCCCCTATAATGATCATATGACCAACGACCCCAACGACTTTGACAGCTTCGACGACTTTGACACGCAAGTTCAATGCGATGAATCCATTCCCGCATGGGAGGATACCGACGAACCCGATGGCGATCCCGAATATGTCAACTGGGAACCGAACTACTACGGAGCCGACGATGACGGCTACTACGACGACGACTTGCCCTACTAAGGGTAAGTTGATAGTAATTGTCAACCACACACGAATATATTGAATAATACTCTAATACTATCAACCCCGCAACCACGGGGCGATTCGTTGACAATTAGCCTATAGCCTAATCGTCATCTTCGGGCTCTTCATCTTCCAAATCCCCGAAGTCGAGCGAATAATCATCCGAATCGTCTTCGCCATTGATTGCGTAATTCATACGCTCGCGAATCTGATCGGCATTCAATCCGTAGCTGTAGCTGTTGTCGTCGTCGTTGTCGTTGTCGAATGGGTAAGCCATATCAATTCTCCTCTGGTTGTGTTGCGAGATCGTTACCTTCTGCCATTTCAAGAAGCTTGTCGGAGATTTCACTCCAATCAATCTCGGAATGATTCAACCGCACACCATCAGGCGTAGAATCGCCACGGAATGCATTCTGAACCAGCTCGCGAAGCTCTTGCGTAGAGATTCCAGTCCAATCGTCATTCCGCTCCGCGAGAAGATGACGAAGGCCTTCGAGCATGAAATTATAGATGCCTTCGTCGTTGTCGAGGTAAAGAGCGACATTCCATGTTTCGTAGTTCGCCCAGCCGTTGTATTCGTTGTCGTTGGTCATTGTGGAGCTTTCTTGTTTGGGTTTAGACCGAAGCGGAGAGTGTGCGAGCATCGAGCTCGCGAATGTAAACCATGCGACTCGCTGCGAGAGCGTTGAGCGTAGTGAGCTCGAGGAAAGACATCTCGCGCCTCTCATAGAACTTATCTTCCAAACTGACCATGTTGGTTTCAATCTCACCAAGCTGACGAATGAGTTCAGCTTCGGTACGCTGCGATAGGGGAGTGTAGCTGTCGTTGTCGTTGGGGTCGTTGTTCATATGATCATTATAGGGGAAGAGCTACCCGATGTCAAGCTCACGACTCCCGAATGTGGATAAGTTCGGGATAAGTGGTTCGGGATTCGTTAGGGTCTGATAACTGGCGCAGCCGGTGTGATCGGGCTAATTGTCAATATATGCGCACACCGTTGAAAGTTGATAGTATTAACGATATCCTTATCCGTATATCTTTATTGCATATGCAAGAATTACGGATATCTTCATCAACTATTCGGTATTTCCGAATAGTTGATAGTAATGGGTATGTTGATAGTAGCTACGGTGTTGATAGTATCCACCTACACCCCTATATTCAATATTTATAGCGTTTATTTACAATTATAATGTCATTTTGGATGTCATGGCATTACACTGCGGGAATACGGTAAATCACAATAAATTATAGAGTTCATTGCCGAAATATATAACATGGTTAGCCTCACCTTCCAACTAACCTTTCCTCATGCATTCCTCATGCATTCCCTGATGCGTTCCCTGATGGTTGCCTGATGCTTTCCACCCACTTTCCCCCACTTCCACCCACATCTTCACACCGTCTTTATATTCGCACTACATACCTTTACTGATACCTTATTGATATAAACAACAAAGACCCCGTAATGGGGTCTTTATTTGTCCTCAATGTTCGTCATCACCGAAAGACTAAGAAGAGAAAGAAGAGAAGAAAGCTCGTCATGATGATAAGAGTCATACAGATATCGCTTTTGAATTCTACCTTTCCTTGACCAAGATTACGGTAGAACTCTCTTTCTCCTTCTGATACTGATGAAGTGGAATCAAGTACTTTCTTGTTGTAGAAGTCACGGTATTGAGTTTCACGATAGCGTGTTTGTTCTTCATCACGAAAGGCACGAATCTGTGCTGCTGTTTCTGCTTTACGCATTGCATCATTGGCATCGTGAATTGCCATACACTTATTCAGACTCCAATCATCGTCTGTTGGAGATTGGTGTGAAATTGGTGTATGATGATTGGGTTCATGATTGGGTTCATGATTGGGTTCTTTGTTCATGTCGTAATGAGCATTGCGATCAATGCGCATGAGTTATCTTTGCAAGGTAGCGAAAGGCGATTTCACGATCATTGAAATACTTGAGAGTGTCGTGTCCATTCGGATAGCAGCGGTCTGTGGTCAGATCGTATTCGGTATGGAGAATGGCGTACTGGTTGTTGTGGTTGAGAAGAATGTAGCACTCATTCGTTGTGTTTGGCATGAATGCGATCAGGTCGTATTTGCCTTGATCTACCTGATCCACGGCGTTTCTGTATTCCTTTGAGTCAAAGTAGAGAACATCGTTTGGAAGGAATGCTGTGGTGAATTTGGTCATCGGAGTATTGTTGGTCTAAGGATTCGCTCTCCGCGAACACCGTTATTGGTTTCGCAAGTGTGAACGCAAGTGGTCATGGACGATACGAGAATACCTACGAGAACCCACTTAATTGCTTGAAGCTCGAAGTGAATGTCGATCAACCATCGTATTGCGTTGAGGTATTTGGGATCGTCGGGAGGTTTTGGAGGAATGAATGGAACCATCATTTGTGCTTTCGGAAGTGCTTGTGAAGGACTCGTTCGATCTCATCCACACGGTGGTGAAGATGATTGAGTGCCGAATTGATTGAGTAGAATGCAATTGCCATTGTCGCGACGATTGCTATGATACCGATGATTTGAATTGTTGTGTCTGAGAAGTGTGTCATCATGCTTTATCTAGTGCGAAAGTGGGGAAGGGGTTATAACCAGGTTTTAATAAAACCTTTTTTGAGAAGATACCTGTAGAGTTTTCGTGAGTTTTCAATGGTGTTGTACTGCTTGCCATTCACATTGATGAGAATTGACTGACTAGAGGGATCCGAAGGATCATAGGGAAGATATACCTCTTCGCGAACATTCATTGGTTCAGCGAGAGTCTTACCATCCTTCATTTCACATTCCCTCACACGCATGAGGTCGCGGCCTTCCTCATGCGAGAAGGTGTAGATGTGGACGACGACATCTCCGTTTGGAAGACAAGTATTCATGCCAAGTGAATAGTTGCGGTAGGTGATCATGTGATGTCTCCGTACTCAATTCCACTTGCGGGATCGGTGTCCGCGAGATCCACGATCATGATCTCATCGCCCTGTACCGCAGCGATCTTGCGTCCAAGATTGTTCTCAATCTCAAGGTGTGAGTCACGGTGGTGAACGGGTGATCCGTTCTGCGTGAGGAAGTAGTACCCGTCGATCTTGTTGAGCTTGAGCATATCCTCAAGATGCATCTCGAAAGTCTCGAGCTTGTCGGTGGGAAGGTCAATTTGAAGAATCAGTTTGGTGTAGTTGTTTCCGCTGTCGCTCATACGAGAATCTCCATGTCCTCAGTGAAGTTGTGTTCTGTGATGTAATTCATCTCACGGTATTCGGGTGATGCGATATGGTATCCGAAGTCAACGGCAACAGGACTACCCATCCACAATCCAAGATTGCCACGGTGAAGATCGTTGCTCATGTACATATCGTCGTCCTCAGTAATGAGAGAACCAAGAAACAAACGGCCGTTCTCGCTCCACGAAGAACCCGATTCGTAGATTGCAGCGAGATTGTCGTATTGTGTACCAACGAGCGAAATGTCCATCAGTCGAGTGCGAAGAGAACCTTCGCCCACGCTCGTACACATCGACGAGTAGGCATCAATCTCGCCATCGTACTGATCGTAATCGCCAAGGTACTCAAAGAACGACTCCACAGCGTGCTTTGAGTAAGGACGGCAACGATTGTTGCCATCGCTATACGCCATGTAGTATTCTGTGTACGCTTTAGTCATAATTGGGCAACCACGAATCTGCGCACACTTCTTTGCGTGTTCGGAAACATCCGCAAGGCAGGTTTCGTATCCCCAACAATTCACGGTGCGACCCTTGTGGTTCTTGACGATCCAACGAACCATCGCACCAACGGGAGGAGCTAATCCCTCCCGTGATGCGAGATTCTGACGCTGATATGCAGCGAACGCTTCCACGCTCGTATTGTACATCTTCAGAGCGAACTGGTTTGCGTTGTTCACTTCCGCATTGTTGCGAAAGAATGAAGTCTGACATCCGTCACCATCGGGTTTCGGATACTTGCCAATGCCATAAACCTTGATTGTGCCAACGATGGCATGGGTTTCAATGCGAGTGGGAGAGAAACGAGGGTAGCTCTTCTTGCTCATAATGGTATTATACCATAATTTTCAGTCGTTGTCAAGCTGATCAGACGATGTTGGAATGACGACCAGTCACAAAGATACGGAAGAGATTGGGGAAATCACCATTCTCATCCGTGAAACTCGCATTGTCGCATTCGTTGACGATGAAATCCTCGAGCTCGTGGAACTCGTTTTCGGTGAGTTCGTCCACCATTTCAATAATGGACTGTTCGACTGCCTTGCGATTCGCCTTCACGGTATTCGGATCAGAGTTCGTCATGGTTGTTCTCCTGTGTGCTTTCCATTTGGTTGGTGTTGGTTTGTGTTCTTGTAAAGATTGCTCCACCCATTGTCGCGAGCAATGTCTTCTTTCGCTTCGCCTGGCCGATCACTTCCTGCGCTCCACTCGCAGAAGAGGCGACGAGCATGATCGCGCTCTTTGCGAAGAAGTTTGATCTGTTCCTTCATCTCAGTCATCTCTGTTCTGCGCTCCCACAATTCTTCCATGAGTTCTTGACTAAAATCATTCTCTCCATCGTCATACAACCCTTCGACATCGTAGTTTGGATCGCTCATGGTGTTTCCTTGAAGCAGTCCCAGCCGCGCCGAATGGCTTCTTCTCTGCAATACTTTTCAAACTCACACACTTCCCGCCGCGCTTCGTCGCGCTCGGCGAGCAACTTCTTGTTCATCTCGCCAACAACTTCACAGAGATAGCACCCACCCTCGAAACCATTCTTAATGGTTTCGACTTGCCGACGAAGTTCATCCCGCTCGGCATTTGAAGTCTTGAGTTCAGCACGAAGTCGATAACACTCTGCCTCCAACTCGTCCACCGCTTCGGCGACATCTTGAAGCGCACGAATCGCTTCGTCGCTATCAGGAAAGGGACGCTCGTCATCGTCGATATCGTCAACTGCGGCGTTGCTCGACAACCCCGCTTCGGCTTCGGCAGCGAGAAATGCCTTTCGTGCAATTTCGTATGAGGCGAGATTGGCATCGGTTGGATTCGAGTTGAACGCTTTATCAGCGTTGTCAAAATCTCGTCGAGCGGCGGTCATTGGATCAATCATTTGATTTTCTTTCTTGTTCAGGGTGAGAGCGGCGTAGGCGGCATCAGCAACCTTTTCTGCCTCTTCGAGCAGTCGATTTGAGGTTTCCGCTTGATCTCTTGCTTCTTGGGCAAGGTGTTCGGCGGCGGTGTAGTGAGCAATTGGATCAATAATTTGATTTTCTTTCTTGTTGTCGTTGTCGTTCATCATTGTGTTTGCTCCTCGTCTGCGTTCATTTCAATTGACTCGCTACTCCACTCGATCATTCCATTCTCAAGATCGGATGGATCAACTCCACGCAATTCTTGCTCTGTCCACACGACAACAGCGCAACCACGATCATGCAGCCAGCGCATCATCTCTGCGATGATCGCCTGTTCTGTATCTGCGCCTTTGAAGTTTGGTTTCTTCATATCACTCATCGGTGTTCTCCGTGTTTGGATTTAGCGGTTGGATGAACGCATGACAGCATCAGCGAGTTCATCTTGAATTGGATCAAGAGCAGTGCTGAGCAGCTGGATGATTCTCTCTCCGCTCTTCTCAAACTGAATAGGCGAAAGAGTGCCATCGCTAGACTTGTGGATCAAGTCTTGAAGCAATGCCATGCAGTTATCAATGCGAGAATTGATTGTGAGGACATTCTTTTCAGAAATCTCAACCTTGATGGGCTTGACGCGAACGATAGTGGTCTTGTTCTTCTTCTTCATATGTGTATTATACCACAAATAGGGGTTCTTGTCAAGCTGAATGGGTGCTGTCGTATGCGTCCCTGCGAAGAGTTTCGCAAGCGTTACACTCTGCGCGAGCGTACATTCCTTCGCCTTGCGTACACTCTACTCCGCAGTTCTCGCAAGTGGTTTTGCTGATCGCCTCTGTCATAATCGCCATTCCTGAGATCCGATCCATCGACGCATCGAGCTTCTTCATATCATCCGCCGCGAGATCACTTGTGTAGAAGAACTCGTAATAGAAGCGAAGACAACCGTACTTCTCCTTCACCTGTACTGCGGAGCAAGAGAAGTTGAGTTCAGGCCAAAGACGATTGACCCAATTCACTTCACCTTGAATAGCACCGCAGAGCGTGTCAATGAGAGAATACCAACCATCTCCACACTCAATGCCGAATATCAGCAGAGTATTTCCCCCGTAATGCTTGAAGAGATTCGGATACTTGGAAACGAGTTGTTGATCTAGTTCGGTTTTCATTATTGCTCCACCTCCACTCGAACCTTGAACTGATCATTCTCAGCCTTCTCAATCGTAAGAGAAAGAATCTTTCCGTATCCTGAGAAATCATCTCCAATTTGGAGCAACGGCCCACCCTCGAAATCCACATACGCAATTTCGGTATTGTTGTCAGACATTCCAGCCCGATAGAAAAGCGATTTGCCTTCAATGGTGTACCAACCATGACCATTTGCGATAATGGTGCGCTTATCGCCATAACGAGAATGAAGAGTGAGTTTGTGTGTCATGTTACCTTGCCCTTGAGTATTCGCGGTTGAGTCGTCGTGCGTCTTCGTCGCTACGCGCAATGAAGAGTTCGCAGTCTGCTTTGTGAGAGTAAATGATTCTTGCTACTGACTTGAAGGTGTGTTTGTCTGAACAATCAACGCAGTATTCGGTATCAGGAAAGAACTCAAGTCGCGCAGATGAAATCTGATTTCCGCAGTCGAAGCATTTACACACGGGAAGACCTCTTCTCTTCTCGGCGAGCTGCGCAGACATCGTTGTATCGGTCAATGAATGCCGAAAGTGCCGAAGAGAGTTCTTCCTGATTACTCAATTGAAGAACCGCAACAGCAGTATGCATTTCGTGAATCAGGTCGCGATCACTCACTTGGTTGTAGTAGTCGTAGCAGTTGTCGTTCACTTGTAGTTCCTCTTGAAGTGTTCGTTGTTCGCATTCGCTTCAATCTTCTCATTACACGCATGGCACACCACCGCTGACTCTCCCGCATTCGCGCTGTCGATATCACACGGGAGTTCCCCGTAGATGAATGAGTCTGCGGAGCGAATCTTCCTTCCACAATCGTCGCAAAAGAACATCTTCCCTTGGCGCAGAAGAATCTCATCCTCCAAGTTATCTTGTTCTCTTTGCTCTGCGTAATCGTCTGTGAAGGGATCATGCCAGTCGCTGTCTTGCTCTGCTTCTGATTCCCACGCTGAATCATTTTCATCAAGAAGAGCAGCAGCATTATCGTACTTCGCGAGAAGCACCGAATACTGAAGCTCGAGGAGCTGAACCTTAGCGCGAAGATCCACAATCTCATTTGCTGCTTCAACGAGATCGTCGTTGGTCAGAGTGTAGAATGGTTCGCGCGTAGTCAGACGATAGGTGATGTCGGGCTTGGTGGTCATGCGTATCTCGTTTGTGCGAATGATTGTTTGATGGTTCGTCGTTGGATGAATGCTTCGCCGTCAGCGCGAGCATTTCGTTCTTTCGTGATCTTCTTTCCGATTCCGAATGGTTTGCAGATTGTGCGATTGTGCTTCACTACTGCTGCACCTTCGCGTTCTGCTTCCAAATCGAAACGATCAAGGATTCGTTTGGGCATCTTTCGTATTCCTTTAGAAGGGACACGGATTGTGTGTACCTTCGGCATTCGGGGTCGAGTTCGCGCGAATACACGCTATTCGTTCTTCGTGCCGTGCGCGGTACTCCTCTTGTCTCTTCTTTCCCTCTTCGGCGCGAGCGGCATAGGCTTCGGTATGAGGATCATATTCGAATTCGGCATACGGATCCCATCTGAAGTGGTCAAAGTATTCGGTGAGATTCCATCCGCGCTCTTCCGCTACTCGCTTTACGGAGTCGATTGATCCATCTCCCGAAAGTTCACAGACTTCCCATCGTGCGGAGTCGCGCTCCTGAATCAAGGAATCGCGCTGCTTGGTAAGATCAGCAACCAAATTGTCGAGAACCTCAATCGCAATCGCGGACTGCTTCAAGTAGTCAATGTGTTCGGGTTCAAAAGAATCCTCATTTGCATTTGCGAAGTCACGGAGAAAGTTTACGAGAGTTTCGATGTGTGGATTGATCATGTTCAGACTGCCTTTCGGGGATAGGTGTTCTTGTAGCTGCTAATGAGAGCGTGGAACCCGTAGCTTGTGTGACTGAAATGGTAAGTCCAAATGTCCCACACGGGACACTCGCTTTCATTGAACGGATTCGCAATCACATCGCGCGGAGTGTGTCCCTGCGCCTTGCGAGACTTCCAATCTTTACGCGCATCTTCAGGGTTCATAGAACCACCGCTCGTCCGATACCAAGTACCATCTCGCTTTGACCAAGTCCAATTAAAGAAGCGAATCTCATCTGCATACCACGGATTTGGCGTGTAAACACGGGCGAATTGCATTTCGTACTCATTGATTGGTGTAACCAATGCATAGGTACGCGGAATTGCGAAATCCTCGAAAGTGTGATTCGGCACAGGCGTATCACCTGCAACGAAAGGCCTGAGAGTGTAACCGACACGAGGGTCACGAGTGGGGGTATTAATGAATGACATGGGTGTATTATACCAAATATTGGTGCGTTTGTCAAGTGCTTAGTGCTTGTGATAAGTCACGGTTGCGACATTGCGATCCCAACACGCGCGGCAATTGCGGCATTCGTTGTCTTGAGTAGGTGCGACACACGCAAGTCCACCACGAGCTCGAGAACGATCCATCGCCGCAGAATCGGTTGCGACTTCCGAAGTAATTGCGAAATCAGAAGGCGCAGAAGAGTCGAGCATCGCAGAGGAAATGCGAACCGTGAGATTCGCAGGAAACTCACCGAACATCTCGCGATACTTGCGAACGATTGCGTATTCGCGCGTAGGCAACCAATGCGAAACGCTCGGAGTGAGTCGCGCGACTTCGGCGATATTGATAAGGTGCGAGAGCGATTGAAGATCGCCCGAATCATGCCAACGGAAATACGAAACCTTCTTGCACTTCTTTGCGATCACGAATGCCATCGCAGCGACCCATCGCGGATCGAATAGCGCATTGTATCGACGCTCCATCGCCTCTACTACATTCGGGAAGTTGTACATTCCCTTGCAAGCGTAGCACTTCTCGCAAGTGGAACCCTTCACCTTTCGGAGAGCGGAACCGACATGGCAACGCTTCGCGGAAATGCTGGTACTCCAGCCTGGCAACTTAGAAGGCTTTGAAAGACCACCAACGATATCTTCGGCTTCGGAATGAATGAAACTCGTTTCGGGATCATGGATCGAAATGGTGCGAGTAGGTGCTTGGGCGAGTGAGAAAGTAGACATAGCGTATAAGCTACCATAAATCCTCGAGCTTGTCAAGCTCAAACCCTCCCGATTGTGGATAACTTGTGGGTGAATCTTGGGAGGGTATATGTCAACGATATTTGTCAATATTGACAAAAGGCGCGCGGTTGATAGTATTTGTCAACGGTAATTGTAGATATTTACAATTGATTTTGAATGTATATTTGAAGTTGCATATGCATGGATATACAAGCTATGGCCGCATAAATCTAGTTGCAATGGAATGACATTGATGAAATGTTGATAGTACCCACCCAATTAGATATTTTCTGGCTGACTTGGTATCAAATCCCCGACGAGGTGCTTATGCTGTTGCTCGACTTGCTTTTTGTTCATTTCCAACTCTTTAGCCTGCTGAGGATATTTATCGCCATGAAGCTTCCCCAAATAGAAATTTCTAATAGCCAGTAAAGTTTTGTGATCGTACTCTAATGGAGGCGATTGTGGGTACTTGCGTCGGAAATCTTCATCTAAATCCATAAGGGATATTACATGTCTATCAGCATTTAGTTCTTCTTGGGTTCTTGTACCATGCAACTGATCGTATACGGATTCTTTTAAATAAGTTTTAAATGCTTTCATAAGTTCACTCCTATTCTGTATTTATAAATAGAGTATATGAAACGATTTAAAGATCTACTCAATGAGTTCAGAATGCCGCGTGGTGGTAATGATCCACAAGGTGACTATGGGGAATATATGTTCAGAAAAGTAAAAGAGTTCATGAAGAAAACTCCAATGACCATAAGGTTACCCGAAGGGCATGAATTAAAGTTCAACAATACACAATTTGCTACTAGAGTTGCTGCTGAACATCTTGCGCTACACCATGCGGGATTGATATACTCTAGTGAAAGCGATAGCGATAA